>Ga0114993_10002133_pt1 | contig 22108 bp, 11 predicted proteins | sample ArcticOcean_MG_C_FD_87042 | JGI IMG/M metagenome (GOLD analysis project Ga0114993, IMG submission 87042) | Marine microbial communities from western Arctic Ocean - ArcticOcean_MG_CB2_150 | ecosystem: Environmental > Aquatic > Marine > Oceanic | place: Arctic Ocean: Canada Basin | collected...
GCTTTTGCCGCTTTTCAAGCGACAACTCCCGCCCTTCCTCCTCTCCCGGTCGGGAGAGGAGGAAGGGCGGATAGTCATTCGCCCCTACGGTGTTTTGTTGGTGTCCCGACCGTGGGCGAGGGGCCTATGCCGGTTGATGTTCCGGCAAATGGTCTGAGTGCTGGACGAAACCTTTGTCCTCCCTCACCCTAACCCTCTCCCACCGGGAGAGGGGAAACGGATCGTGAGGCGAAGGTTATGAACGATTCCAGGGTGTTTGAACGATGAGCGTGGGCGGTCCGCTGCCCGCCCCTACGGTGTTGTTGAGTGACGGACCCTTCAAGAGGCCGAGGGTGGGTTTAGGGTCGGTTTGGGAAAGGCGCCACCGGGTGAGGTGCAGGAAGCCTGCCCCGGAAGGGGAGTTTTCAGGAGTGCCTCCACCCCGCCAGGACAAGGTGCAGGGTTACCTGCTTATTCGGCCTATTTCCGGGCCTTCTCGGTCCGGGTCGTTGTGGCCTACGCCTACGCCGGTCATCACGGCGTCTGAGTACCAGAGCTCGCCGTCCTTGATGGTTAGGCCGTGCGGCGCCGGGGAGTCTTCACCGAAGACGATTCGATCTTGCTCTTCGCCGGTCTCGACGTCGTACTTGACGATGATTTGGTCGGAGGTGTGGGCGCACCAGATGCCGTCGCCGTCGCGGGCCAGGCCGTGCAGGCGCTCTGTCGGCACCCCAAAGGTCTCTATCACCTTCATGTTGTCGAACGGATCGCAGATGTGGATCGCCTTTGGCTGGAACGCCGTGACCCAGAGCTTGCCGTCGTCCCACTCGAGTCCGTGGATGCCGCCGCCGTCCGGGGTGCGCCAGCGATTCACAAACGCGCCCGTCTTGAGATCAAGCTGGTAGATCCAGCCGATGTGCGTATCGGTCGGCCGGTAGTCGCGGAATTTAGTGACGCCGTTCGACGCCGTCCAGAGGTAGCCGCCGCCGACGGTGATGCCGGAGCCGTTTTCCGTCGGCGTGTCCATGACCCTGGTTACGTAGCCTTCGGTGTTCATGACGTACACCTGGTCGGACTGCTGGTCCATGACGAAGAGTTCATCTTCGAACCATTGGAGCCCGTTCGGCATTCGGCACGGTGAGTCGTAAGTTGCGACGGTCTGAACGGCCAACGTAATACTCCTGACGATCTGGTGTAACTCTTAGACAATTTAAGCGGGATCAGGTTGCACCTCGATCCACGACGATGGGCGTCATCATGTTCCGGGCGCGGGACATCGTCAAGATCAGTAATACGAGTGAGGAGTACGGACGCGGTTTACCGTCGGTCGAACGGCGAGATACGCGACGGCTGATTATTAGCGCGTAGCGGAGTCCGTATCAGCCTGGATAGTTAGGGGTTCTACGGGCCAAAAGGTACACGTGCACGCGAAATGCGAACCGCTGGTGCGCGCTCATCACTCTGGATGCAACACGTGCACCAACTGCGAACGCCTCGCGTAACGCTCCTACCCCTCGGAGAGATTGATACACCGGAGTGGGTATGGACCGATCAGGCCGGTACGTCAGATTTACGCTAAGCCCTGCCGGGAACGCGTTTAGTGAAGTGGCAATGCCGCGCCACAGGCCGGTGATCACCAGGGCCAGCTTTAAAGCAACCTGCACCAGCGCGTTGAACACGCCGTTCGTCTGGACCCCAATAAGGGCAAACTGCAGGGTGTGTCCGGGCAGATACGTCCGTAATTTACCGCCGGGGCCGGCACTTTCGTCCGGTCCCGGCGGGATTAGCGGGTCATGCCTGTACCTGGTCAAAGCGACCGCGCCTTAATGGCTAATCGTCGTTGTCGGCGGATCCGCTCGGGATAGTCCCGACGGCGCCAGTTCCCTGTTCCTCAGCCAACGCTCGAAGGAACTCGTCCAGCGTTACCGCCAGTTGTCGAGCGAACACCGTAACGATGGACGCGGTGCGCAGGACTATCGCCGCTACGCCCCATGCCACCGCTGCGGGAAGGCTTACCCAGACACGGCCCAGTGAGCCTGTCGGGGTGATGCCACCTTCGCCTCGCTCGGCGAGATTGGTAACGAAGGCGTCGATCTTGTCAGTAGCCACTCTGAGGATGAGTGTGAAGATCCGACCAAAATTGATCAGGACCAACGCAAGTTGAGTCGCGAGATCGCCGACTCGTTCTGCCCAGGTCATAGTCGCCCCTCCTAAATAGTCAATCGAACGGCGAAAACGTCCAAGCTCCACTGCTGTCCAGCCCGGATTCTTTTTACACAACCCGGGCCAGAACCGTTTCCCCTTCTGGGAAAACAAGCGGAAGCCATACGACCACCGAACGAGCGTTAGGCTACAAACCTCGCAACGATTGGTCAATTCAATTACGAGTTTCGTTACGTCTATTACGTTGGATGACGTGAACCCACTAATAGTTTGTGATATCCCACACACAGTCCTGTGAACGGAGAAATCGCCGTTAAGTGCCAGGGTACTTTGGCATATGTGCCAACCATCGCTCGATTGAATTCGGGCCATTCGCGGCGGAGTGTCGCGAAATCACGCAAGTACGAACGGCAATTAAACGAGCGCTTGTGAGGATATTGGGAGTACCATTGGAGAAGGGTCGGATCTAACCTTTCATATATCTACTCACGGGTCCACGTCGATCTTCCCCGCGCGCAAGCGCCTCATATTTCGCTGCGACCGACCCATCCGGGCATCCGCCCGCCATGCACATCCGGAATTCCGGACCGTACGTGGGACCCGTACCGGAGGCATTAATGCCGACATCGGCTACGTCTCCCAACGGAGATCGCCATGAACGAATCATGGTGTTCATCGACGGGAGCAACCTTTACCACGTCCTAGGGGAAGTCTGCGGACGACACGATCTGAACTTTGGCAAGTTCGCCGAGAAGGTCTCGGCCGGCCGCCGACTGATCAGGACGTACTACTACAACATCCGCCAGGATTCCGATCGCGATCCGAATATCGCCACGGAACAGGGCAAGTTCCTCCAGACGATGTACGACACGCCGTACCTTGAGGTACGCATGGGTGTGTCCAAACGACACGGCGAGACGATGGTGGAAAAGGGCGTTGACGTGTACATGGCGACGGATCTCGTCGCGTTCGCGTTCATGGACCTTTACGACACGGCTATCGTGGTCAGCGGAGATGGCGACTTCTTCCCGGCAATTCAGACTGCCAGGAACCAGGGGAAGCACATCGAAGTTGCGGCGTTCGACAACAACCTGTCCAGCGAGGCGGGCAACGTTGCGGACGTCGTGATCAAGCTCAACAAAACCTACTTCACCGGGCTGTGGTCCGACCGGCGACGGAGGGTGACAACCGCATCTCCGGCCCGCCGCACACGAACCCCCCGCTCCGGAATCGGCTCCGGAACTGGCTCTGGACGGGCCGCGATCTCAGCTCCCGTCACAGAAGCGGAGACTCCTGAAGAGTCAACCGGTTCGGAAACCGGGACCGGTTCCAGGCCCGTTCGGCGCAGGGCGTCTACTACTCGCAGGCCGAGTACGCGTACGGCCACCCGACGGCGAACGCCTTCCCGGCGGACGTCCTCTGAGACGGCTGATTCCGGGCCGACGCCCGCAGCGGTCCAGGCCACGGACAACGACCGGGAGCCGGCACAGGTTGTGTCTAACGGCCCAGATTCTGGTTCTGGATCCGGTTCTGGTTCTGGCGACGAGGGATCGGAGTCGTCCAGCAGGCCGACCCGACGCACGCCCTTGCGGAGACGTGTTGGCACACGCTCCAGCACCGGCGACGGGGACAGCAACACGCCGACTCCGCCGCGACCACCAGCTCTCCGAAGGCGGGCCGATTCAGACTCCGACGACGGTTCAGCCAACTGAACAAGCCCTCATTCCGGATTCCTGATATTCGGGGCCTGATACTCATGGACGTTGAGACGGGGTTTTCTGAACCCCGTCTCAATCGGTCCGTGATGAACTCAGGATGAGCGCACCGGAGCCAAAACATACCGACAGCGCCGGAACGTCTTCCGGTGTGAAGCGATCTGGCGGTTACATTCCACGCCAGATGGTGGCCGTGGTCTTGCCGACTACCGCCGTCATCATGGGCGATTCACTGATCTACATCGTCCTCCCTGCGAGCATCTCCGATTTTGGGCTTGAGAGCTCGTTCGGCGTCTCGGCCGCGGTATGGATCGGGCTGGCGCTCAGCATCAACCGGTTGATACGGCTGGTCGGCAATTCGCTTGCCGTTGCGACGTTCAATCGGTTCGGCTTCAAGACGCCGTTCGTGATTGCCGTGCTTCTTGGTGGCCTGACAACGCTCACGTACGCGTTCAGCAAGGGCGCCGCCCTTCTGCTGGTGGCGCGTGCGTTATGGGGAATCAGTTACTCCCATCTACGACTTGGCGCTTACCTGGCGGCGTTCGAGATCGGAGACTCCAGCAATCGGGGCCGGCTGCTCGGCTTCTTCAATGCCGGGTCCAGGACGGGCAGCTTCATCGCCGTCACGGCCGGCGCTGCGCTTACCGATTGGGCCGGAAGGGGCGTTGCTTTCACCACGCTGGCGGCGGTCGGCATTATCGGCGTCGCGATCGCACTCACCGTCCCGAACTTTGCCGTTCGTAGAAGCGCGCCGGCGGAAGGAGTTTCGGGGTACGGCACGTCGGCCAGCACCGGGCTTGGCGAAAAGGCGTGGGCGGTGCTCGTTTCGCCGCTGCCGGAGAGCGCCCGATCGATACGTAAACGCCTGCTTGCGATCAACTATCTCCGCTTTGGCACGGCGTTTGCGGCGAACGGTCTCGTGATAGCGACGATCTCTCCGTTCCTGGCCGACCTGTACGGTGATAAGGCGACGGTGTTTGGCGTGTCTATCGGGATCGTGACGCTTGCCGGTTTGCTCGTCGGTATTCGGTGGTTTGGCGACCTGGCACTCTCGGTCCCCATGGGGCATCTATCTGACGTGTGGGGGCGACGGCGGACCGTGATGGTGGGGGCGGCGCTGACGCTGGCGGCGATGCTTGTCGTTGGTCTGGCGACGCGGTCCGAGGTGATAGTTGCCGCCCTGCCACTGCTGCTGATCACGGGATCTCTGCTGGCGGTATCTCTCGACGCATCGGCCGGCGACGCCGTTCCGGAGGAGGCGCGGGTCGGGTCTATCGGTCGATACGCCACGTGGCTGGATATGGGGTCGGCGATAGGGCCGATCGCAGGGCTGCTGATAGCGGAGGCCTTCGGGTTCCAGGCTGGGTTTCTTGTTGCGTCCGCTCTGCTTGTGACGGGCGTGATCGGGTACGGGCTGGCGACGAGGGGTGCGGCATCGGCCTGAGGTTCGGGTGCTGGAGTCGCAATAGGCGGCGATCGACGTGAATTCTCGGCCTATGGCCTCGCCCGCTCACCCCGGCCCTCTCCAGCGAGGGGAGAGGGGGCAAATTAGAGGATTCTCGTCCGCTCACAAAAACCTCGTCATTCCCGAGTCGTCGGGAATCCAGAAAACGCTGATTGGGCATACTCGCGCCTGATCGGCGGAGACTGTTTCTGGATTCCCACCTTCGTGGGAATGAGGGAGTATCTGGGTCGACGAACACGGGCCGGATGGAGTTCAGGCCTGGAGATTCTTCGCCTCGGGCTCAGAATGACAAATTCGAGGTGATCCACCAATGTGCCGACCGGTCTACAATCTCCGGGGTTCTGGCCTGACTGACGGTTAGCCCGGACAATATTCTGTCCATCAACGCGCCAACTACGGATACTTCTCAACCCTCGTATGTATTTTGACTTCCGGCTCTGGGGCCTCACTCATGGCGTAAGGCTTCGAATCCTGTGGGCCGTGTTTATAGGTCTGTTGACCGCGGCGGCCGGGGTAGCTCGACTGGCCCTGCTTGGCTGGCTGCTTGCCGAGGTTTTCGATGGCCGTGGCGCCGGGTCGCTGATGGTCCCGATCGCAGGGGTTGCGGGCGTGGTGCTGCTCAGGGGTGCGCTCCAGTTCTACAAGGAGATGGTGTCCCACCACACGGCGGCACGCGTCCAGATAGCGCTCAGGGCTAATCTCCACGAAAAGGCGATGGAGCTCGGGCCGTCCTATTTCAACCAGCAACGAACCGGCGACACCGTCCTTTCGCTTGTCGATGGCGTGGAGCAGCTTGAGACCTTCTTTGGTCAGTACCTTCCGCAGTTTTTCGTGGCCATCCTTACGCCGATCGGCGTGTTTGTTTTCATGGCATTTCTGGACCTTACGACGGCATCGATTTTCCTTGTTTCTGCGATCGCGGCGCTGTTCCTTCCGGCACTGTTCCACCGCCTGAACCGGGCGAGCAGCACACGGCGGCGTGAGGCATATGGCGAGTTCGGGGCCGACTTCCTGGATTCGATTCAAGGGCTTGCGACGCTCAAGGCGTTCGGCCAGAGCGATGCGCAGGGCCGGATGCTGGCGGTGCGCGCGCGGGCGGTGTTCAAGAGCACGATGTGGGTGCTGGCGACGAACGCGTTTTCGGGCGGGTTGTCGATAGCCGCGATCTCGATAGGCGCCGCGGTCGCGCTCGGGTGGGGCGCGCATCGGGTCGATACCGGCGGGCTTGAGCTGAGCGTGCTTCTGGTGATTTTGATGCTCGGCGTCGAGGTATTTCGGCCGTTGCGGGAACTAACGCAGCTATTCCACCAGGGCTTGCTCGGCATATCGGCGGCGTCCGGTGTGTTTGCCATGCAGGACGCAGAGCCGACGGTGATCGAGCCAGAAACTATCGAACATGACCAGTCGGAGATGGAGCCGACTCTGTCTTTTGCGGACGTGACGTTCTCATACCCGGGCGGCCGCAAGGCTGCCCACGACGGCCTTACGTTCTCTGTTTCTGCTGGCGAGAAGATCGGGCTTGTCGGACCGAGCGGTGCCGGAAAGACGTCGGTCGTGAAGTTACTCCTGCGGTTGTACGACCCCGACGGCGGTCGTGTGACGATGGGCGGCGTTGATCTAAAAGAGTTGTCGTTTGATCAGATCCGCGGCCATCTTGCGGTCGTTAGTCAGGACACCTACCTGTTCCACGGCACGGTCATCGACAACCTGCGATTCGGCAACTCGGACGCCTCTCCGGAACAGATCGAGGACGCGGCGCGCGCCTCAAACGCGCACACATTTATCTCGGCGCTCCCAGATGGATACGGAACGGTTATCGGCGAGCGCGGTGTGAGGCTCTCCGGCGGTCAGCGGCAGCGAATAGCGATCGCTCGTGCTCTATTGCGGGACGCGCCGATTCTGGTCCTGGACGAGGCGCTCTCGGCGGTGGACGCCGAGAACGAGCACCTGATTCAGGAGGCGCTCGACCGGCTGATGGAAGGCCGAACGACGCTGATAATCGCCCACCGCCTGTCCAGCGTGATCGGCGCCGATCGGATCATTGTCCTGGACGAAGGCCGAGTGACTGAAGAAGGCACCCACGCCAAATTGTTGGCCGATGGCGGCATTTACGCCGATCTGATGCGGGATCAGGTTGTGAGCGCCGGGTCGAACGGCCAGTCGCCGGTGATCGGATCGCCGAGTCCGAACGGGGAGACCCGGGAAGCTTTTGCAAGCCAGGCGGCGGAAATGGCGCCGACCGAGGCGATTCTCCGGGCCGAGGGTATGAACTGGCGGGAGACCGGGCGTGAGTTGTTCCGGCTCGTCATCCCGTGGAAGGGCAAGCTGACGCTGACCTTCCTGCTGGGCGTCGCACGATTTGCCAGCATCATCGGCATCGGAGTGGCGTCTGCGCTGGCGGTTGCTGCCGTGAAAGACGGCGATGACTTTGGCTGGCTGCTTATATCGCTCGGCGTTCTTGCGCCACTGGCGGCGGTGCTGACGTGGCTGGAATCATGGGTAGCGCACGATATGGCGTTCCGGCTGCTGGCCGAGATGCGCATCGATCTGTACCGAAAGTTGGATCAGCTTGCTCCGGCATATCTGGCGCGACGCCGGACCGGGGACCTGGTTGGCATGGCGACGCAGGACGTGGAGACGATCGAGTATTTCTTTGCGCATACAGTCGCGCCTGCCTTTGTCGCGGTGGTGGTGCCGACTGCCGTACTCGTCACGCTGTTCACCTTCGACCCGATCCTCGCACTGACCCTTGTGCCGTTCTTGATGATCGCCGCCGCAAGCCCTTTCCTGGCCCGTGGCAAGGTGGACCGGTTGGGCTCCCGATCTCGTGAGGAGCTGGGGCTTCTCAACGCTCATGCGGTGGACACGCTGCAGGGGATTAACGAGATCGTGGCCTTTCAACGGGGACCGGAGCGTGCGGCGGAGTTCTTGGCGCGGGCTCGTGAGGCGGTTCGCGTTCGCCTGCCTTTCTTTAAAGAGCTGACGCTACAACGGGCCTATCTGGAGATCACGATGGGGATCGGCGGGCTGGCGATGGTTGGCGTGGGGGCGTGGCTGGTTTCGGAGGGACGGCTCGATTCGGGATTGCTGCCGCTGGCGACGCTGCTTGCGATGGCGTCATTCCTGCCGATTTCAGAGATATCGCACACCGCACGGCAGCTTGCGGACACGCTTGGCGCAACCCGGCGGGTGTTCGCCGTGCACTCCGAACGGGTGCAGGTTGAGGACGGGCCGGGGGTCGCTTCTGTAGGCGAGCTTGGAGGCTCGGGGGACTCGGGCGTTGGGGAGAGATCCGTGCTTCGAAAGCCTCAGCACTCGGGGGAGCAGGAGTCTCACGATTCAAACGGGCCACTGGCCCTGGCCCTTGAGATGGATTGTGTGACGTTCTCTTACGAGACGATGAATCGGCCGGCGCTGGAAGAGGTTTCTTTCGGGGTTGAGTCGGGCGAGACGCTGGCGCTTATCGGGCCGTCTGGCGCCGGGAAGACGACGGCGGCGCATCTGTTCCTACGGTTCTGGGATGCCGCGTCCGGGTCGGTCCGGGTCGATGGCGCAGATCTCAGGGAGTACCGTCTCGACGATCTGCGGGATCGTATCGCACTGGTGTCACAGGACACGTATCTGTTCAACGCAACTCTAAGACATAACGTACTTATCGCCCGTCCAGAAGCCAGCGAGTCCGAGCTTGCGGAGGCGATAAAGAGCGCAAGCCTGACCGATTTCGTTGACTCGTTGCCCGAGGGTCTGGATACCGTGGTGGGCGAGCGAGGGACGTTCCTCTCGGGCGGTCAACGACAGCGGGTGGCGATCGCCCGGGCATTCCTCAAGGACGCGCCGATTTTGATTCTGGACGAGGCGACTTCACACCTGGACGCCTTAAACGAGCGTGCGGTGCGGAATGCGTTGGATGCGCTGAAGAGCGACCGGACGACGCTGGTGATCGCGCACAGGTTATCCACGGTGCGGGAGGCGGACACGATCGTCGTGATGTCGGACGGACGTGTCGCCGAGACGGGCAGCCACGATGAGTTGATGGTGAGCAATGGGCTATACGCCCGTCTGGTGGCGACGCAGGTGGGCGGCCCCGGCCCCGTGGGGCCTTTGTCTTAGCGTTCTTGAGGGACCGATGTCGGCTACGAATCTCCTCGTTGACGGCGTCAGAACGATGGACCTTCTCGCGCTCTGCTAAACGGGAGATTCCTGAATCAAGTTCAGGACGGGCTCTTCTCCTTCCCCGGAAGGATCAGGATGGCAGTATTGCCGTTACGTCCGTTCGTGATGTAGCCGAAGAACACGCGAGGGCGGATACCAATCCGCCCCTACGGTGTTGCCTCGGATTAGGGTGCGGTCGTACGACCGGGCGGGACAAGCGCCGCCCCTACGGTGTTGTTGTGGGGACGATCTTGATGCGCGTCAACATCACGCTAGCGAGAGCAAAGGCCCCACCAGGATAAGGTGCAGGCGAGCCTGCCTAGTTGAGGGGGCTTCCTGAGCTCCAGTTCCACTGGTCTGACGGCCACACATTTTTGCCTCGAATGGCCGGAGCGCGTTCGCCGTCGTACCAGTCGGCCACGGTGTCACGCCATTTGGCGATGTGTGGCGTCGTGGTGTGGAATTGGAAAGCCTCCGGGTTTACGTAGACCTCGTACAGCCAGAGCTTCGTCGGATCGCTGGTGTCCTGGTAGACGTCAAATCGCAGGCAGCCCGGCTCTAGGTTTGTTGATCCGACGCCGTCCAACTTTACGGACTCGATGAAGTCATCGACCTTGTCTGCCAGTACCGGCAGCTCTGCGTGAATGATGAACAGGTTCTCTGAGGAGAAACCCTCATTGACGCCGTCACGTCGTGCGTTCCAACTTGCGAGGTCGCTCGGGAAGATGTTCCGGCAGCGGCCGACCTTTACCGGTCCGTCGATCATGTCTTTTGTGGCGTCGCGCCAGGCGGTCATGTGGGATTGCGCACCATGGATCTCGATGGCGTCGTCGTCGTCGTAGACCTCGGTAAAGGCGATGCGATTCGGGTCGTCCCGGTCCTGGATGATGTCAAATCGGTAGCAGCCGGCCTCGTTGCCGACCGAGCCTCGTCCGTCGCCCTTTGCGGCTTCGAGGAAGGCGTCTGCCATCCCGTCCTTGATCGTGAACTGAACCATCAAGATGCGCATGCGAATTCCTTTGAGATGAATCTTTGAACGTGATTTTCGTCGGGCAACCGAGGCGACCCGGAGATGGCCCTTTAGTTGAGTAGAGGGCGGGGTGCGGCGAGAGTATATCCGGGTGCGGGCGATCGGGGGTAGGTTGTTGTCCGTTTCTCGAACGGCGGTGTTGTGGTGTCACGGTTGTAGGGCGCGATTGGCGATCGCCATTACGGTGTCACGTTTGAATTTGCGAACCCCTCTGTCTTGTCATCCTGAGCCCAAGGCGAAGGATCTCCCGAGTACCCGTGCGTCTGGTTATCTTGAAGTGATCAGTTCGCTCTCGTCCCCGTTCATGGTGCGGCCGCGGGAAGATCGGACAAACGGTCTTGGATGCGGTGATTGGGCGTTCATTTTGGATTACCCGAGAGATCCTTCGCCTCGGGCTCAGGATGACAGTGCTCGGGTAGATCGACTGTCATTGGCAAGATGACGCCGCATTGAAGGTCGAATGATAAACGTGACGCGTTATCGGGCGGAGCAAGCGCCGCCCCTACGGTGTTGTGGCGGGATGGACCTTTCGAGAGCCTCAGGATGGGTTTCGCGTGCATAAACAACCGCAACCTCAAAAACTAAGGCCCCGCCAGGATAAGGTGCAGGGACACCTGCCCTGCCTAGACGATCTGGTGGAGGAGGTCTGTTTCGCCCCGGGTTAGTCGGCCCATGTTTTCGATCAGGATGTCCATCAGGTTTTCTTCGTACATCTGGGTTTCTGAGGCGTTGTGCGGTGTGACGATCACGTTATTGAGATCCCAGTAGGGGCTATCGGCTCCCAGAGGCTCCTGGTGGAAGTGATCGAGTGCAGCGCCTGCGATACCGCCCGACTTCAGCGAGGACACCAGGTCATCGTCCACGACGCAGCCGCCACGGGCCACGTTCACGAGAAACGCGCTCGGCTTCATGAGACCTAGGCTGCGCGAGTTGATCATTCCGGCGGTTTCGTCGGTTAGCGGGCAGGTTAGTACGACGTAGTCGGACTCCCGCAAAAGGTCGTCGAACCCGTCTGCGCCGGTGACTCTGTCGGCCGGGCCTTCGTAGGTGGACGGGTTTCCTTTGGTGGCGATGACGCGCATGTTGAATGCCTTGGCAAGTTCGGCGACACGTGATCCGATAAGGCCGATTCCGACAATTCCGACGGTCTTCCCGGCGAGTTCATCCTCACGATTTGGGATGTCGGATATGTAGGGTCGCCAGTTGTGCTTTCGCTGCTCGTCGCGGAGGAAATGGAGGTGCCGGGCGAGCGATAACATGCACGCTAGGGCCTGCTCGGCGACCGCCTCTCGCATGACGCCGAATGCCCGGGAGAGGTGTATGCCTCGCTCCCGAAGTTGGTCCAGCGGGAACTGGTCGTACCCGGTGCCGACCGATTGGATCCAGCGAAGTTTCGGGGCGTTGTCCAGCAGCGCGTCGTTCCAGAGTCCTGAGACGACCAGGACGTCCATGTCCGCTATACGGTCGCCAAGTTCTTCCGGTGTGTAGACCTGAAAGTGGTTGACGCCGGTGTCGCGGGCGGCAAACCGTTCCTTGAGCTGATAGGCGTGGTGCGCGAAGCCGATCGTGAGGGTGTCGGTCGCTGGAAACGGCGTGTCGGAGATGGTCACTTGCGGCTCCTGTGGTTATTTGTTCCTGGACGGACGAGCTTCTCCCTCACCCTAACCCTCTCCAGCTGGGAGAGGGGACCTGTTTTGGCGTCACCCATGCTGATGCTTCCGAAGAAGGAGAAGTGCAGGTAAGGGCGGCCGCTGCCCGCCTCTACGGTGTTGTTGTGTATTCGGCATTGAGTTTACGAACAGGCGCTGTTGTCATCTTGAGCCGGGCGAAGGATCTCCCGGGTGTCCGTGCGTCTGGCCATCTTGTAGTGATCAGATCGCTCCCATCCCCATGCATGGTTCGGCCGCGGCAGAACCGGGCAAACAGTCTTGGATGCGGCGATTGGGCGCTCATTTTGAATTACCCGGGAGATTCCTGAATCAAGTTCAGGACAGGCTCTTAGCCTCGGACTCAGGATGACAACACAGTTGTTACGTCCGGGTTTCAAGCGTGATAGGTGAAGGAGCTCGGGCTGGGCAAGCGCCACCCCTACGCGAAATAGCGTTCCAACGTCAACGCGGGATGATTGGTAGTACGAGGCGTGATGGGCGGACGGTATCGTGGAACACCATCTGATGTGCCACCCGGAACTCGGTGTCGGACCAGAAGTCTTTTCCGATGTTGTGGTTTCGGAATCTTGAACGCGTCCCGTGCCGATCGACTGGTTGCGGAATTTCGAGCGGCCGAAGTTCAGGACGACGCTGATAGCGACCGTCTCCAGTTCGTATCTCCGGCAGCATTGCGAGCATCCAAAAAACCCAACATCCCTACTACTCTGAACCCAAAACGATCATACCCACCACCAGGATCAACAAGCGGTACGAAACTAAAAAGCAGAACCCGAACGCGGGTTGTTTGGATCTCGTTCTGCGTTTAACTTATCCGGACAGATTACATATTCGTGCGCGTCCGGCCTAGATCCTGGCGGCACGGTGGGTCGAATTTCGGAGAATGCTGGTCCCTGAATGAAGGGCTGGGGAGCGGCGTGGGCGTTCCCGAGACTGGCCTTAACAGGAGAGTTTATGGGCACGAAAGAACTGGCCGCCACGGCGATGGCGCTCGTCGCCGCCGACAAGGGCGTCCTTGCAGCGGACGAAAGCAACGGGACCATGTCCCAGCGCCTGGAGAGCATAGGCGTGGTCCCCACCCCCGACACCCGTCGTGACTGGCGTCAGCTTATTTTCACCGCCGACGGATTCGCCAAATACATCAGCGGCGTGATTATGTACGATGAGACGATACGCCAGACCTCCGACGACGGCCGCAGTCTGGTCGGTATGGTCTCCGATGCAGGCGTGATTCCGGGTATCAAGGTCGACAGGGGCACGCACCCGCTTGCGGGGGCAAAAGGTGAGGTCGTGACCGAGGGGCTGGACGGGCTCAGGGGAAGGCACGCCGAGTACTTCGACATGGGAGCGCGTTTCACCAAGTGGCGCGCTGTCATATCTATCAGCGACAAGACCCCGTCCGATTACTGCATATCCGTGAACGCCCATGCGCTGGCGCGATACGCAGCGCTGGCGCAGGAAGCCGGGTTGGTACCGATCGTAGAGCCGGAGATCCTGATGAACGGGTCTCACTCGATCGACGACTGCTACAAGGCGACCGAGCGCACTCTCGCACGGACTTTTGAGGAGCTGTCGGCGCAGAACGTGGACCTGTCCGCTATGATCCTCAAGCCAAATATGGTCACCTCAGGACACGAGGCTCCGGATCGAGCCACAACGGCGGAGGTTGCGGAGCACACGCTCGCCTGCCTGAAGAAAAATGTCCCGGCCGATATCCCGGGCATCGCATTCCTCTCCGGAGGTCAGAGCGATGAAGAGGCGACGCTAAACCTGGATGCCATCAATCGGTTGGCGAAGGACGAAGGCTCGCCCTGGGAGATCACATATTCGTACGGACGAGCCCTCGTTGCGACGGCGCTGAAGACATGGGGCGGCTCAGCGGCAAACATAGAAAAGGCGCAGAAAGTGCTCCTGGGACGGTGCAGAGCAACAAGCAAAGCAAGAAGCCCCAGTGGGGCAGCTACCTAAAGCCCTGCCGGGCGGCTATTTAGATATTGTTTGCTTTGATCTGGTGTGACAACGATCAGGTACTGTCATCACTGATGAGCGAAAATCCCAGATAAAGATCAGGTAACCTCTGGCGGGATGGCTATTGCCGAAATATTCTCGTTTGAACCCATGACATTCAGTCTGGTCTATCGTTTTCGGTCCCAAGTAAAAACGGAATCCAATAGCGATCACGCATGATCAACCCCAACGCTATCTAAATAGCTGCCCGGCAGGGCAAGGACAGGGTCCCGGCAGGGCAAGGACAGATATATATGCCTCGAATTAATCGTGTTATTGAACTTTGGGAACAGGGTCAGCCCGTTTACCACGAAGGCATCGGCGAGCTCTCGTACGACAACGGCAAGAAGATGTCAGACACCTGGGCCGATTACCTCCTCACGGACTTCGAGCACGCGCCGTTCGATATGGTCGGTCTTCGGGCATTTATGCAGGGACTTGCGGACGCCGGGCCGACTCGAAGCGGACATCGGACCCCTACGGTGATGGTGACCCTGCCTTCCAACTGCCGGACTCGTGCGGAGATGTGGGCCAACTCGTGGCAGGTGCGGCACGCCCTTTCGACCGGCGTACACGGCATCCTCCACACGCACACACGCCAGCCGGACGCCGTGCAGGCGTTTGTGGAGTCCACCCGTTATCCGTTCCAGACGATAGGAGTGGGCATTGGGTTGCTTCAGGGCCAGCGTGGCGCCGGTGGGCAGCAGTTCCCGGCCCAGATCTGGGGCGTAGACCCGGTTACATACACAAAAATCGCAGACCCGTGGCCGCTCAACCCTGAAGGGGAGATTATTCTTGGCCTCAAAATTGAGGACCGTGAGTGCCTGGCCAACTGCGACGAGATAGCCGCCATCCCGGGCATATCGTTCGGCGAATGGGGACCCGGAGACATGGGCATGTCGTTCGGAAACGGCGATGCGCACGATCCGCCATACGATCCAGAGATGGAAGCCGCACGGCAGCGCATCAAGGCGGCGTACGATCGCAACGACATCAAGTTCTTGTGTGGCTGGAACGACCCGAATATGACGATCGAAGAGGCCACGAAGAAGATGATCGACGAGGGCACGATGATCATCGGCGGTAACGAGCAGGCTGCGAAGTTCGGCCGTGAGTACAGCAAGCGAACAATGCCGGTATAGAACACCGGTTATCTGGTCCCGGCCGTTCCCGGAATGATCTCGGGCCGCCCGGATGGTCAAATCACGAGTGAAAACTGGCGGTGGACTGCTTCCGCGCTCCATCGTCAGACTTTGACAAAAGTTTCACAATGTTTGATACTCGCCACTTCGATTCTTAGCTTTATAACGACATGCCGCGCGCCCGAGAGGGAGCCGGACCAGGTAGTGCCGGCCTACCCTGGTACGCATCGTCACGAACTTGTGGACACGAGAACGTAACACGCGTAGCGCAGAATTCTTTGTATGACCGTCTACGCACCAACCCATCACCACACACGACAGTTTTGATGAATCTGACCCCAGACCAGGCCGCAACGAGCTACGTTTTGCACTCCGCAAACGAGCTTGACGTGAAGTTCATCCGACTCTGGTTCACCGATATTCTTGGCACGCTCAAGGGCTTTGCCATCACGATCGATGAACTGGAGGAGGTGCTTGACCGCGGAGCCACAATAGACGGCTCCTCGATCGCCGGTTTCGCGCGTTCGGACGAATCCGACATGATCGCCATGCCAGACCCGACCACCTGGCAACTGCTCCCGTGGAGGCCGCGTGAGAACGCCGTGGCCCGCATGTTCTGCGACATCCTGCGTCCGGACGGAACGCCGTTCGATGGCGATCCCCGGAACGTGCTGCGCCGCAACATCCAGCAGGCCTCGGACAAGGGCTACTCGTTCTACGTCGGGCCGGAGCTTGAGTACTTTTACCTTGAGGACTCTGACACGGTCGTCCCGGTCGACCAGGGCGGCTATTTTGACCAGACATCGGCCGGCGCCGGACCGGACCTGCGGCGAGAGACTGTCCTATCACTTGAGGAACTTGGCATACCGGTGGCGCACAGCCATCACGAGGTAGCTCCGGGCCAGCACGAGATAGACCTTCGCCACCAGAACGCCCTCGCGATGGCGGACACGGTGATCACGTATCGCGTTGTGGTGAAGGAGATCGCTTCACAGCACGACGTTTACGCCAGCTTCATGCCCCGTCCCATGAACGGCGAAAACGGCAGCGGGATGCATTGCCATCTCTCGCTTGCCAAGGGCGAGCAGAACGCTTTCTTTGACGAGGACGACGCGCTGCACCTATCGTCCGAAGGCCGCAGTTTCCTGGCCGGGTTGATCAGGCACTCTCCTGAGATAACTGCGGTGACCAACCAGTGGGTCAACTCATATAAACGGCTGGTACCGGGCACCGAAGCCCCTGCGTACAGCGTCTGGTCGGGCGGCAACTGGGGCGATCTCGTTCGTGTCCCGCCCTACCAGGGCCGGGCCGAGGCCGTCCGTATCGAGTACCGGGCGCCCGATTCCGCCTGCAACCCGTACCTCGCTTTCAGCGTGATGCTCGCCGCCGGGATGAAGGGCATGGAAGAGAGTTACGAACTTGGCGAACCCGTGACGGCAGACGTCGACAGTATGACGCCCTCAGAACGTGCCGACGCCGGCATTTCGAGGCTTCCGAGCAATCTGGGCCAGGCGCTCGAACTGCTGAGAAACAGCGAGCTTGTTCGTGAGGCGCTCGGCGATTCTATTTTTGACAACTTCATACGCAACAAAGAGATGGAGTGGCGTGAGTTCGAGGCCACGGTTACCGAGTACGAGGTTGACCGTTACTTGAAGGTTCTTTGATCGAACGTAACTAGACCGTAGTCCGGTAAGGCCTGAACGAATTGGCATTCAGCATCCGCAACAGAGAGACCGCTTTTACATCTATGCAAGACCCCGCTACAACGACCGACAACGATCAAACGCTCTGCGCGGCACATGGCCTACCGAACGGCCACGCGCCGGTCGCGCCGACGCGCTTCAAGAAGATGCGCAAGGCGGGTCTGTACGACCCGGCTTTTGAGCGTGACGCCTGTGGCGTCGGAATGGTCGCCAACGTCGACGGCTCGGTCCATCACAAGCTGATCGAACAGGCGCTTGAGGTGCTCGTCAATCTCGGGCACCGCGGCGCAACCGGTTCCGACCCGGATACCGGCGACGGCGCAGGCATCCTGATCCAGACGCCGCATACTTTCTTCAAGCGCGTCACACACGATCTGGGTTTCGATATCCCGGAAGCCGGGCGCTACGGTGTTGGCATGGTCTTCCTCCCGCAGGAAGACGATCTGCGCTCAAGCGTGGAGGCCGAGATAGTGGCAGCGCTGACGGGCGAGGGTTTGTCCGTCCTCAGCTGGCGTGATGTCCCGACCGACCCGACGGCCATCGGCTACCTGGCCCGCGAGGTGATGCCGGTCATCCGACAGGTGTTTATCGTGGAGCCGGGGACCTCCCAGAACGGCGTGGACGGGGATGCTTTTGAGCGCCGTCTGTATATTGCCCGAAAGGGGATCGAGCGTCGCATAGTTGCCCTGACCAAGACCGTTCCCGAGGAAGACCTGGACGTGTTCTACGTCTGCAGCATGTCCTCCCGGACGGTCGTGTACAAGGGACTGATCATGACCGAGCAGCTTGAGGGGTTCTTCCCTGACCTAAGCGAGCAGGACGTGACATCTGCTTTCGCCCTCGTCCACTCCCGGTTCAGCACAAACACGCTGGGCGAGTGGAAGCTGGCGCACCCCTACAGGTACCTGTGCCACAACGGCGAGATCAACACGGTGCGTGGTAATCGCAACTGGATGGCGGCACGGGAGCAGTCTTTTACCTCCGATGTGTTCGGAGACGATGTATCAAAGTTGGCGCCGGTCAACGCCGTGGCGGCGAGCGATACGGCTTCGCTTGACGAGGTGTTCGAGATGCTCAACATCGGCGGTAGGAGCGTGGAGCACGTCGCCGCAATGATGATCCCCGAGTCGTGGTACGGCCACGAGTCGATGAGTCAGCCCCGCAAGGATTTTTACGAATACCACGGCGGCGTGATGGAGCCGTGGGACGGCCCGGCGCTTATCGCGTTCACGGACGGCCGCAAGGTCGGCGCTGTTCTCGACAGGAATGGCCTGCGACCGTTCCGCTACTACATCACCAAAGACGGCCTCCTTGTGATGTCGTCCGAGGCGGGTGTGCTTGAGATCGAGCCGGAGCGGATCGCCGAGAAACGGCGTCTCGAGCCGGGACGCATGTTCTTGCTGGACCTGGAAGAGGGCCGGATCGTCGGCGACGACGAGATCAAGGACAGCCTCGCCGCCCAACAGCCTTATGGCGAGTGGTTGGAGCAGGAGCGGGTCGTACTTGATGACCTACCGGATGCGCCGTCCAACGCCGTACCGGGGGTCGACCTTGAGACGCTGGTGACGCGCCAGCAGGCGTTTGGATACACGCAGGAGGATCTACGGATCCTGATCGAGCCGATGGGCCGCGAGGGCGCGGAGGGGATCGGTTCCATGGGTAACGACACGCCCTTGGCCGTTCTCTCAGATCGCCCGCAGCCACTGTTCACTTATTTCAAGCAGTTGTTCGCACAGGTTTCCAACCCGCCGTTGGACGCCATCCGTGAAGAGCTCGTAACGCAGATGTCGATCCCGACAGGCAGGCGCGGTGGGCTGTTCCAGGAATCTCCGGAACACGCACGTCTGCTGCGGATCGACTGTACGGTGCTGCTGAACTCGGATCTTGCCAAAATTAAGGCGCTGGATCGGCCGGGGCTGCGGACGAAAAGCATTTCGACCCTCTTCCCGATCTCCGACGGCGTTCAGGGTCTTCGGGACGCGCTTGACCGGATTCGTGCCGAGGCGGACCAGGCAACGGCCGACGGCTACACCCTGATCGTGCTTTCAGACCGCGGCGTGGATGCCGATCATTCGTACGTCCCCATTCTTCTGGCGGTCGGTGGCGTTCATCACCACCTGATTCGTAACAAGACGCGGACCCAGCTCGACATCATCGTCGAGTCCGGCGAGCCGCGCGAGAACCACCACTTCGCCACTTTGTACGGGTACGGGGCTTCTGCCGTTAACCCTTACCTTGCGTTTGAGACGCTGGCTGGTTTGCGTGAGCGCGAAACGGCCGATGAGCGTGAGCTCCCGGATCAGGCCACGGTGGAGTACAACTTCGCCAAGGCGATCGAAAAGGGAGTCCTGAAGGTGATGTCCAAGATGGGCATCTCCACGATGCAGGGTTATCAGGGCGCGCAGATTTTTGAGAGTCTTGGGCTGTCCGACGAGCTGATCGACGAGTTCTTCACATGGACGCCTACCCGTATCTCGGGAATCGGCCTTGAGGAGATCGCAGGCGACGTGCTTGACAACCACGCACGGGCCTACCCGGAGACAACGCTCCCGGGCCGGCTGGCGCTGGAGATCAGTGGCCTTTACCTGTGGCGCGGCACCGGCGAGAAGCACATGTACGACCCGGACGCCATCGCGTTGCTCCAGCACGCGTCCAAGTCCAATAATGCACACACTTATTCGTTGTTTGAGAAGTCCGCGGACGACGAATCTGAACGGCTCGCAACGATCCGCGGGTTACTTGATTTCAAGTACGACGCAGACGGCGGCGTTCCGCTGGACGAAGTGGAGTCCGCTGAGTCAATCGTCAAGCGGTTCGCGACGGGTGCGATCTCTCTTGGATCGATCAGCCGGGAGGCGCACGAGACGCTGGCGATCGCCATGAACCGGATGAGCGCTCGTTCCAACACCGGCGAGGGCGGCGAGGACCGGGCGCGCTATACGCTGGACGCCAACGGCGATGACCGCTCCAGCCGCATGAAGCAGGTCGCGTCCGGCCGCTTTGGCGTGACGCCTGAGTACCTGGTCAACGCCTCCGATCTTCAGATCAAGATGGCGCAGGGCTCCAAGCCGGGAGAGGGCGGCCAGATCCCCGGTTCCAAGCTAACCGAGTACATGTCTGGCATCCGGGGCACAACCCCGGGCGTCGGCCTTATATCGCCTCCGCCTCACCACGACATATATTCGATCGAGGACCTGGCGCAACTGATTCACGACCTCAAAAACGTGAACCCCGAGGCGCGTATCCATGTCAAGCTCGTGTCCGAGGTCGGCGTCGGGATCATCGCCGCCGGTGTGTCCAAGGGCCACGGCGATGTGGTCTTGATATCCGGCGATTCCGGGGGCACGGGTTCATCTCCGTTGTCCTCGATCAAGCACGCCGGACTGCCCTGGGAACTCGGCGTCGCAGAGACACAACAGGTCCTCGTGCAGAACGGGCTGCGCGGCCGGATTGTGGTGCAGACGGACGGCCAGATAAAGACGGGCCGTGACGTGGCGATTGCCACACTGCTGGGCGCCGAAGAGTGGGGCGTGGCAACGGCTGCGCTGGTTGTGGTGGGCTGCATCATGCTGCGCAAATGCCACCTGAACACCTGCTCGGTAGGCATCGCCACCCAGGACCCGGAGCTTCGCAAGCAGTTCGCCGGGGATCCTGAATCTGTCGTCAACTACTTCATGATGCTCGCCGAGAGTCTTCGTGCGTACATGGCAAAACTCGGCTTCAAAACGGTCAACGAGATGGTTGGCCGGGTGGACAAGCTTGAGTCCCGCCGTGCCGTCGATCACTGGAAGGCGCGGGGCCTGAACCTGGACAATCTCGTGTATAAGCCGGAGCCCGCCGAAGGTGTGGCGCTGTATCACTGCGAGGACCAGAAGCACGGGCTCGAAAACGCCATGGATCATCTCTTGATCGAGCGGGCCGCCGCGGCGCTGGAGAACGAAACGCCGGTGGAAGGCGAGTTCCCGATCAGGAACTCGAACCGCGTCGTCGGGACGATGCTCAGCGGCCGGATCGCCAGGAAGTACGGCGTGCGTGGCCTGCCGGACGACACCATCCGTTACACGTTCAGGGGCTCGGCCGGCCAGAGCTTCGGGGCGTTCCTCGCCGCCGGGGTCTCGTTCCGGCTTGAGGGTGACTCGAACGACTACTTTGCGAAGGGGCTGGGCGGGGGACGCATCGTCGTCGTACCGCCGGAGGGTTCGTCTTTCGTCGCTGAAGAAAACATCATCATCGGCAACGTCGCGCTTTACGGTTCGACGGGCGGTGAGGCGTACATACGTGGCATGGCCGGCGAGCGTTTCGCCGTTCGTAACAGTGCCTCACGCGCCGTGGTTGAGGGAATTGGCGACCACGGGGCCGAGTACATGACCGGCGGTACGATCGTCGTGATCGGACCGACCGGACGTAACTTCGCCGCCGGAATGAGTGGCGGCGTAGCTTACATCTACGACCCGGAGAACACGTTCTCGTCCCGGTTCAACCCGGAAATGGCGAGCCTGGAGAGTGTCATCGCTGGTTCCGCCGATGAGGCAGAGTTACTCGGACTCCTCCAGAACCATCAGCGTCATACAGGAAGCCCCGTTGCCGAGCGAATTCTTGGCGACTGGGACACTTCACGCGGCCTGTTTAGAAAAGTAATGCCAGAAGCGTTCGCACAGATTCAGCGTGAACGCTCCGAGCAGGCCGCAACGGCCGGAGACTAAAAAACTTATATGGGTAAAACGACCGGGTTTATGGAATGGGAACGCGAGCTGCCAGACAAGCGGTCCGTGGCCGACCGACTGGCAGACTGGCGTGAGGTTTACGCGAACTGGTCAGAGGACCAGGCGCGATCCCAGGCCGGGCGCTGCATGGATTGCGGCGTCCCGTTCTGCAGCTCGTCGATGGGATGCCCGCTCGGCAACCTGATCCCGGACTGGAACGACCTGGTGTACTCCGGCGACTGGGAGGCGGCGCTTTCAGAGCTCCACGCCACCAACAACTTCCCGGAGTTCACCGGCAGGGTCTGCCCGGCGCCGTGCGAGGCCGCATGCACTCTGAACATTAATCAGGACCCCGTGGCGATCGAGATGATCGAGAAGTCGA
>Ga0114993_10002141_pt1 | contig 22044 bp, 15 predicted proteins | sample ArcticOcean_MG_C_FD_87042 | JGI IMG/M metagenome (GOLD analysis project Ga0114993, IMG submission 87042) | Marine microbial communities from western Arctic Ocean - ArcticOcean_MG_CB2_150 | ecosystem: Environmental > Aquatic > Marine > Oceanic | place: Arctic Ocean: Canada Basin | collected...
AAAAAAAAAAAGTAAAGAATTTAATAAAATTATTAAAATTGGAAGAACTCACTTGCAAGATGCCACACCATTGTCTCTTGGTCAAGAATTCTCAGGATATCAAGTTCAGCTAAAAAAATGTATTGAAAGAATTGAATATGCCCTTAAGGAAATATATTATCTTGCACAAGGTGGAACTGCTGTTGGAACTGGAATTAATTCAAAAAAAGGTTTTGATAAACAAATTGTAAAGGAAATAGCAAAATATACAAAACTGCCTTTTAAACCTGCACAAAATAAATTTGCAGAATTAGCAGCTCACGATTCTATTATAAATTTTTCAGGGACACTAAATACATGTGCTGTTACATTAATGAAAATATCTAATGATATTAGATTTCTCGGTTCTGGACCAAGAGCAGGATATGGTGAACTAATATTGCCAGAGAATGAACCTGGATCCTCTATTATGCCTGGGAAAGTTAATCCAACGCAATGTGAAGCTGTCACTATGGTGTGCGCCAAAGTCATTGGGAATCATACTGGAATTACATTGGCTGGATCACATGGTCATTTTGAACTTAATGTTTTTAAACCAATGATTGCTCATAATGTATTACAGTCAATAGATTTGATTGCTGATAGTACAAAAAATTTTGCCGTATATTGCGTGAAAGGAATTAAAGCGAATAAAAAAAGAATTAAGGAGCATTTAGATAATTCTTTAATGCTAGTTACAGCCCTAGCTCCACACATTGGATATGACCATGCAGCTAAAATTGCAAAAACAGCTTTAAAAAATAATACTACTTTAAAATTTGAAACGTTGAAAACTGGACTAATTAATAAGAAAGATTATGAGCGTATAGTTGATCCTAAAAAAATGATTTATCCATCATAATAAATAGCTAAAAATTTATTAACTAATTTTTTTAATTCAAATATATTGGAAATTTCTTCATCTTCATTATTAAAATTCTTAAGAAAATTATTAATTTCTGTATTTACTGGAATGCCATCAATTTTAAAATTATCTAAAATTAATTTATTATTTATAAAATTGAACTCAAGATTAAAAAAAATACTCTTAATATGTTTTCTTATTTTTTTTGGAGTTTGAAAAAAAACAAAAAAATTATTTATATTATTCATATCAAAATAAAAACTACTAATAAATTTTAAGTCATTATTTTGTAAAAATATTCTACTATTATCTAATTTTAATAAGCCAATTTTATCACTTAAAAAATAAGATTTATTGATATTTATTTTACCATTTTTTATATTAAAATTTATTTTTAAAGAATTAAAAAATTTAGTATTCAAGATATTTTCATATTTTATAGAGGTATTAAGACTTAAGTTTTCATTAAATAATAATCCTGATTTAAGAAATTCATATAAAAAAATATTTTTATCGAATAGTTTTTTAATTTTTTTTTTTTTTAAATTTATATCTAAAGCTAAATCAAAAGGATTACGTTTAATTATCCCATTATACAAAATATTGTAATTAATTAAATCTTTTTTTTTAGATTGAAAAGAAAATATATTATTTTCTGATTTATACTCTGTAATTAATTTTAAATTTTTGATAGTTAATTCATTTAATCCATCAATAATTTTATCCTTTTTGGTAGATTCATTTTCAAATTTTAATTTGTGACTTTTTGAACTAATTATAGTGTTGTTTCTTTTTTTTATTAGATCTTTATTAAATTCAAAAATAAGAGGTATTTTAAAAATTTCACCTTTGAAGAATATTTGATTTACCAGGTTTAAATCATCAAAAAATAAATTACCCTTAGATAGTTTTGCTATAAAAATTGTTTCTCCAACATTATCTTTAAAAAAAATATTACTTTTTTTAATCTGTATTTTTTTTTTAGAGAATTTCTGATTTAAAAAACCATCAATAAATTTAGAATCACTTTGTTGAACTGAAAAATTAGCATCATTAATTGAAATTTTCTTTATTTCTAAATTTTCTTTATAAAAAAAGTTTTTTTGAAATATGAAAACTTTTAACTCTTTAATTTGAGATAATTCTTTAGGTTTTTCAAAATTATCATCAAAAATTTTTACATCTTTTATTGTAAAGTGAGGAGATGGCAGTATTTCATATGTAATTTCAGGTGAAATACTAAAGTCAATTTTAAATTCTTGAATTAATTTTTTTTCAACTTCACTTTGTACCCACGCTTTGTCATACGCATTTGGTAAGAATAGATAAAATAAGTATATAAACAATGTACTAATTAACGCTATTAAATACTTGTTAAAGTTACTGATTTTAAATTTGTATTTATGTGCAAAAATATTATTTGTTTTATTGGGATGTTTTAATAAAGTCATCTTTATTAAAAAAATTAAAGATTTAAAAACTTTTATTAATTTTTGTTCAATACTTTTCATAAAAATTTAATAGACTTATAATGATAATTTTAAAATGATAAACTCTGAATATTTAGATGATCTAAATAATGCCCAAAAAGAAGCAGTTCTGTGTCTAGATGGGCCATTATTAATTGTTGCAGGTGCCGGATCGGGAAAAACTAAAGTTCTTACATCAAGAATTGCACATATTATCAATGAAAAAAAAGCGTTCCCTAACCAAATACTTTCAGTTACATTTACAAATAAAGCTGCAAAAGAAATGCAAAATAGAGTTAGCTCTATTCTTAACTCTGAAGCTACCGGATTACCTTGGCTTGGCACATTTCACTCAATATGTGCAAAACTTTTAAGAAAACATGCGACCGCAGCTGGTCTTACATCAAACTTTACAATTATAGATACAGACGACCAAGTAAGATTAATTAAGAATATATGTAAAGCTGAAAATATAGATATCAAACAACTTGCTCCTAAATATATTTTATCAATAATTGATAGATGGAAAAATAAAGGTTTTTATCCAAATGAAGTTATAATAAATAAAAGTGATATTTATGAAAAAACTGTATTACCTCTTTATAAAATTTATCAACAAAAATTGATAGATTTAAATGCATGTGATTTTGGAGATTTAATTTTACATGTTGTTAAAATTTTAGAAAATAATTCAGATATAAGAGAAATTTATTCTAATAATTTCAAATATATATTAGTAGATGAATATCAGGATACAAACTACATCCAAAGCAGGAGGTTATATTTATTATCTGAAAAATATAAAAATATATGCTGTGTAGGTGATGACGACCAGTCTATCTACAGTTGGCGTGGAGCAGAAATTAAAAATTTTTTAGAATTTGATCAAGTTTACAAAAATTCAAAAGTTGTTAGATTAGAAAAAAATTATAGATCTTCACAAAATATTTTATCTGTTGCTTCAAACCTTATTGCTAACAATCAAAATAGAGTTGGAAAAACCCTAAAGACTACAATGGAAGAGGGAGATCTAGTCAAGCTTAATTGTTTTAAAAATGGAAAAGATGAGGCAATAGGTATATCGGATGAAATTGAGAAGAAATTAAAAAAAAAATTTTCTTATAATAATATTGCTATTTTAGTTAGAGCTATTTTTCAAACAAGAGAATTTGAAGAACGCTTTCTTAAAATTGGACTACCTTATAGAATTTTAGGGGGCACAAAATTTTATGAAAGATCAGAAATTAAAGACTGCGTAGCTTACTTGAGACTAATTCATCAACCAAAAGATGATTTAGCTTTTGATCGAATAGTAAATAACCCAAAAAGATCAATTGGAGATAGTACTACAAAATTAATTCATGAATATTCAAAAGAAAATAAAGTTAGTTTGGAGATTGCTTCAAAAAAATTAATTGAACAAAACTTAATAAAGCCAAAAACTAAAATTGGACTTAGTTCTTTTCTTTTTTTAATGGACAAATGGAGAAATGATTTAAATATTAAGAAAACTAGTCATGTTAAAATACTGCAACTTGTCCTGGATGAGTCTGGTTATTCAGCTATGCTAAAAAATAAAAAAGATGTTGATAATGAACATAGACTAGAAAATATCAAAGAACTATTAAGTGCACTAAAAGAATTTGATAGTTTAGAAAGCTTTTTAGAGCACGTGGCTTTGGCAACTGCAATTGACCAAGATTGGGAGGGTGAAAAGATCAATATGATGACAATGCATGGTTCAAAAGGCTTAGAATTTGATGTAGTTTTTTTGCCAGGTTGGGAGGAAGGTCTTTTTCCTCATCAAAAATCAATAGAAGAAAAAGGTCAAAGTGGACTTGAAGAAGAAAGAAGATTGGCATACGTGGGAATAACAAGAGCTAAAAAGAAGGCTCTAATCTCTTTTTCTATGAACAGATTTTATCAGGGAGATTGGATCGATAGTATGGCCTCAAGATTTATTGAAGAACTGCCAGAAAAATTTTTAGAAAAAAACTCCTTTTTTGATGATACTAAAGACGAAAATGATGATTTTGAATTTAATCAGGATTTTGAAATTGACGAAGATACAAGAAGCCCTGGATGGATTCGATATCAAAAAAGAATTAAATGATAAAACAAAAAATTTATAAACTAAAAAAATTAATTAATCGTAACAATATAGATGGATATATTGTTCCAAAAAATGATGCTTACTTTTCTGAATATGCTTCACCTGATCGGTTAAAAACAATTTCTAATTTTAATGGTTCTGCAGGCTATGCTTTGATTTTAAAAAAAGAAAATTTATTATTTGTTGATGGTAGGTATACTACCCAAGCTGAAATTCAATCTGGTAAATATTTTAAAATAATTGAAATACCAAAATTTACGGCAAAAGATGTATTGAAAAAATACAAAAAAAAATTACTCCTAGGATTTGATCCACAATTATTTACAGCCTCATCACTAAAAAGAAACTTTAACAATATGTGTAATTTTTTACCTATTGAAGAAAATTTAATTGATAAAATTTATAAAGAAAAGAGAAAGAATTTTGTTAACTCTTTTTACAATTTAAATGATAAAATTACGGGAGAAAGTATAAAATCTAAAATTGATAGATTAATTAAAAAAATTAAATCAAATGATATTGAAAATATTTTTATAAGTGCACCAGAAAATGTCGCTTGGCTACTAAACTTAAGGGGTAAAGACAATCCAAGTAGCCCTATACCAAATTGTAAAATTATTTTAACTAATAAGAAAAAAATATTTTTTTTTTCTTGTCCTAAAAAAATTGATCAAATAAAAAAAAATAAGCAATTATCGAATTTAATATTCTGCAATTATAAAGATTTTTCTAAAATTATTAATAAATTAAAAGGTAAAAACTTTTGTATAGATAATATGACTTGCTCAATTCTAAACGAGTCAATAATAAAAAAACTGTTTAATATTAAGCTTAAAATAGATCCTTGTTATATGATGAAGTCTATAAAGAATAATTTAGAGATAAAACATACAATGGATGCTCACCTTAAAGATGGCCTTGCTCTAACAAAATTTATTTTTTGGATTAAAAATATAAATAAAAAAAAGATAACAGAAATTGATGCTAAAAATAAATTAGAAAAATTTAGAAGACTTAATAAGACCTATTTATTTCCAAGCTTTGATACAATAGCTGGTACAGGATCTAATGGAGCAATCATACATTATAGAGTGAATAAAGACTCTAATAAAGTTATCAAAAAGAGTGATATCTTCCTATGTGACTCGGGTGGACAATATAATTTTGGAACCACAGATGTAACTAGAACTATTTGTTTTTCACAACAAAAAAAAGATATTAAAAACGTTTTTACCAGGGTATTGAAAGGTCATATAGCTGTTGCACAAACAAATTTGAATAAAACCTATACTGGCAAAAAAATAGACCTTAGGGCTAGAGAATATTTAAAAAAAATTGGACTAGATTACCCTCATGGAACGGGTCACGGTGTTGGTTTCTTTTTAAATGTCCACGAGGGTCCCCAATCAATATCAAAATATAATTCAGTTAAACTTAAAGAGGGTATGATTTTAAGTAATGAGCCAGGCTACTATAAAAAAAGATGCTACGGAATAAGGATAGAAAATTTAGTTTACATAAAAAAAAATAAACAAGGATTATGTTTTGAAAATTTAACTTTTGCACCAATAGAAAAAGATTTAATAAATTATGATTTACTTAATAAAAAAGAAAAAAATTATTTATTTAAATATCATTTAAGTATTTATTCTAAGTATTCTAAATTTTTAAATATTAAAGAAAGAAAATGGCTAGCTAGTCTTATTTAATATATTCATCCACTCTTCTTGAGTGATCACTCTAATATCTAGATCTTTTGCAATATTAACTTTTTTAACTGTGGGTTTTTTACCTATAATCAAATAATTAAGTTTTTTATTAACATTGCTAATTATCTTTCCAGAATTTTGTTCAATTAAAGATTTGGCCTCTGCCCTACTCATTCCATTTAATTTTCCCGTAAGCATAAATGTTTTATTTTTTAAAGATCCACTTTTATTAGTTTGAATAGCATTTGAAATTCTAAGAATTTTTTTAAGTTCAAATAAAACCTCTAAATTTTTTTTATTTGAAAAAAAACTTTTAATAGACTTTAGTTGAGTTTCACCAATTCCATCAATATTTACTAAATCATTAATATTCTTATCTGAAGACAACTTAAAAAAATTTTCTGGCGACTTTAAGTGTCTGGCCAAAAGTTTAGCATTTTCTTGTCCAATATGTCTTATGCCCAAAGAATATATAAATCTCTCGAATGAAATTTTTTTTTTTTCTTCTATAGAGTATTTCAAGTTAGATATTGATAATTCTCCCCAGCCATCTAATGTTTGAATCTTTTTATAGTCTAATTTAAAAATATCTTGTGGTAATTTAATTAAATTTAATATCCATAAATTTTCTACAATTTTCTTTCCAAACCCATCTATATTAAAAGCTTCTTTTGATACAAAATGTTTTAATTTTTCTATTACAATTTTTTCACATTCGTAATCTTCATTGGCACACCTTCTAACAGCATCATTTTTTTTTGTTATTTCATTAAAATCTTTTATAGTATTAGAGCCACAAGAAGGACAGGTTTTTGGAAAGTTAAATTTGACTGAATTTGTCTTTCTTTTTTTAAAGTCTACGGAAATAACATGTGGAATAACATCTCCAGCTCTTTCAACGGTTACAATGTCTCCAATTCTTATATCTTTTCTTTTTATTTCATCTTCATTATGAAGTGTTGCATTAGAAACAACAACACCTCCAATATTTACTGGTTTTATTTTTGCTACAGGTGTAAGCGCTCCTGTTCTTCCAATTTGAATCTCAATATTCAAAATTTCTGATATAGAGCTATTTGCTGAGAACTTATGTGCTATAGCCCACCTTGGTGCGTTAGCTGCAAAACCTAATCTTTTTTGTAATTCAAAGTTATTTACTTTGTAAACAATTCCATCAATATCAAATTTAATCTCTTTTCTTTTTTTCTCTAAATTTTTGTGATTTAAAAGTAAGTTTTCTATGCCTGCGATTTTTTTATTAAATGGGTTAATTTTAAATCCCCATGACTTTAGATTTTTTAAGAAATCTGATTGAGTTTTAATTTTCATGTCTTTTTCATATCCATAAGTATAAGCAATAAATTTAAGAGGTATTCTACTTGTAACTTTTGGATCTTTTTGTCTTAAAGAGCCTGATGCTGCATTTCTGGGGTTTGCAAATTTTTCACTTAATTTTTCAAAATCATTAGTTTGAATAAATACCTCCCCTCTTATATCAATTGCTTCTGGAAAATTTTTTGTATTAATCTCTTTAGGTATGTCTTCTATAGTTTTTAAATTTTCAGTAATATCTTCACCTTCTTTACCATCTCCTCGAGAAAGTCCTTTTATAAATTTTCCTTTTTCATAAATTAATGATGCGGAAATACCATCTATTTTTGGCTCAGCACTATATTCAATATTATTTGATCTTTCTAAACTCAAAAAATTTAATATTTTATTTTCAAAATTAATTAAATCTTCCTCAATAAAAGCATTTCCTAACGATAACATTGGAACTTTATGTTTAATTTTTTTAAAATTTTTAGAAGGTTTGAAGCCAACAGATTTTGATGGTGACTTAGTGCTTTTTAAAAATTTATATTGATTTTCTAGATTAATTATCTTTATTTTTAATAAATCATAATCTTTATCATTTACGATAGGATTGTCTTCATCATAATAATGCTTGTTATATTTTTGAATTAACTCGATTTTTTTTAAATAATTTTTTTTAATTAAATCATTTTTCATTTTACTCAAAGAGTTTTTTGAATTTTTTTACTATTCCTTTTTTCTTTTTTTGATCTTTTTTAATCGTGTAATTTTTATAATCTTTATTAAATACTTTATATGATTTTTTATACCATTCACTAGAAAGATAATTATATCCTAACAAATTTGCATATTTTTTAGACTCTTCTAAAAGTCCTATATGATAATATATTTCAACCAATCTATGAACGGCTTCTTCAGTATAAATTGTAGTATCATATTCATTTAAAACATTTTTAAATCTATTAATTGCTGATATCCATTTTTCTTTTTTAATATAGTGTCTACCTAAATACATTTCTTTTGAAGCTAGAATATCATTAATTAAACCTACTTTAAATTTTGAATCTAATGCAAAATCAGTGTTTGGATAATCAAGTATCACACTTTCAAATTGACTTTTTGCAACAAGTAATGGTTGGAGGTCTTTTTTTTCATCGACAATTGTTTCATAGTGGCACATTGCTAGTAAAAATTTTCCATAACCTATGTTTTTATCTTTAGGATAAGTTTTGAGATACCTATCCAAATTCATTATTGCTTCATCAAAATAATCTTGAAGATAATATGAGTAAGAAGCCATTAAAGCAGATTTTGCTGCCCAATCTGATTGAGGGAATAAAAGTTCTGATTCAAGAAATTTTTTAGCTGCATAAAAAGCATCGCCATTATCTAAATTTACCATTCCCTCATTATAAGCAGTTATCATTTCCTGTTCTTGATTTAGTTCTTTTATCTTAACTACTTTTTCATCTTTAGAGCAGGATTGTAAATTAACAAAAATTAATATCAGTATTAATTTATATAAAAATTTCATTGGAGTATTTTATTAGTATCTTATCTATATAGCAAAAAAAAGTTATGCAATAGATCTTAAATGGCTTTTATTAATAAAAGCATGAGGAAGATTTTTTTCTTTAATTTCAAAAAGTGAAAAATTTTCCTTACTTTTGAAAACTTTTCTAAGTAACTGATTTGTTAGTTTATGACCGCCTTGAGAACAAATAATTTTACCAATGATTTTATACCCAGCCAAATAAAGATCTCCCATACAATCTAAAATCTTATGATTCACAAATTCTTTTTGATTTCTAAGTCCTTCTTTATTTAAAATTTTATCTTCTTTTACAACAATTGCATTTTCTAGATTTCCACCTTTTACTAATCCCATATCTCTCAATTTTTCTATGTCTTCAAATAAACAAAATGTTCTTGAATTATAAATTTCAGTCAAATCTGACTCATATACTTTTATTAAATTTCTTTGATTTCCTATTAGTTCATTTTCATATTTAAGTTCAAAATCGATATCTAAACTAATTTTACTAGGTTCAATTGAAATTAATTTTTTTCCATTTCTAAATTCTATTTTTTTTTCTATCTTAATAACTTTAATTGGGGCATCACTAGTTTTAATTCCAACTTTATTTATTGCTTCAACAAATTGTTTTGCTGATCCGTCTAAAATTGGGATTTCTTGATTATCAATTTCAATTAAAGCATTATCAATACCCATTCCATATAAAGCACCCATCAAATGTTCTATTGTTGAAACACTAACTTTATATTCATTTGTGATTGTCGTGCAAAAAAGTGCACTACTAACATTAAAAATATTTGGAATTACTACATTATTTTTACTAATATCAATTCTTTTGAAAACTATTCCTGTATTTGGTTCAGCAGGCTTAATCTTTATGTTGGCATTTAAACCAGTATGAAGACCAACACCCTCTATTGAGATTATTTCTTTTATAGTTTTTTGATTTAAAACTGACATTAAAAAACTTATAAATTCGAGTAACAGAATAAGAAAAACAAGAAATGTTACAGTAAAATACCGTACTATCTAAAAAAAAGAAAAAGTTTTTCAAAAAAGCCCTCTTTTATTTGTTTTTTTCGTATCATTACAACTTCCTGTTTATTTGGGTCATTAGTTAATTTTAATGTAGATTCACAAATACCCTGCACTGTCTCTTCCAGCAAATCAATTTCCCGGGAAAAAGAAATTTTTTCTTTAAATTTATTATCTAAAATTTTTGAACCATCTCCCATTAAAACGATTTTAAAGTCATCAACTGTTTTTAAATTTTGATTTAATTTCATAGATTTAACACTTAATTCCAAAATTTCCTCTATTCGTGCAAAAATTATTTTTTGAGTAAGTTCCAGTGATATTTTTTTTTTACTTAAAATATCATTATCTTTATCAAAAAATAATTTAATTTCTTCTGCACTTTTTAAATCAACACTTAATATTTTAGAAAGATCTTTTGTAATATGATTTCCTCCAACTGGAATAATGTGAAAAAAACTAAATTGATTTTTATTATAGCAAGTCATTGATGTTTTGTTAAAACCCATATCAATAAATAATATATTTTCAGTTGATGGAAAGTTTTTTTTATAGTTTATAGATTTTGTATAACTAGAGCAAAAAATTTGATTAATAGAAATATCAAAATTAAAAAATATTTTTTTTAAATCTTCTATATCTTTTTTTGGCATACAAATAAAAATAATATCGACAGATATTAAATTACATATAACTTCTGTTGGTAAATAAGCATAATCTATATTATCAATTTTATAATTTTTAATAATAATGTGAACGATATATTGATCAGAATAATTTCTTAAAATTTGCTGTTTAGCATCTTGAATTAAAAATTGAATATCTTTTTTTTTTAATTTTGATCCACCAAAATTTTTTAATAATGATAGACCTATAGATTGTATTTTTGGACTATCTATCATGAGATTTATACTATTTAAATATTCATTGGTATTTTCTTCTATTATGGAAATAATTTTTTTAATCTCAGATTCTACTTTGTGGTGGTCAAAAAAATGATCGCTTTCATAATAAAAATTATTTATTGTATCATTTTTCCCAATGACGCCTGCCCTAATTTTTGAGCTTCCAAAGTCAATAACTATATCAAAATTTTTATTATTCATTTTTTAATAATAACATGATTAAAAACTCTTAAATCAATAACTTTATTATCTTTAAAGTTATTATTATTTATAATTTTATGAGCAATACTTAACGCTTTAGGTAAATTTTTTTCAGGTAATCGAATTAAGATATTATTTATTGTTTGAATATCCCATCTTACAGGAGGGTAAAAAAATATTGATCTAAAGTCATTAAGTTTAAATTCAGAACCCTCAAGAATCTTTTTAAATTCTAAAAACTTTTCAGAATCAAATTTACCAAATAAAAAAGGTAATGTTTTATCGGTATATTCATTACTAATTAATTTACCATTCGATCCAACTAGAAATTCTCTACTTCCTTTTATTTTTGCAATAAACTCTGTAGATTCTATTTCTATATTGATTTTTGCTGGATATATTTTTTTTACGCTGTAACGTTCTACTAAATTAAATTGAGATATTATATTTTTAACACTATCTCTATTAACTAAAAAAATATTTTTAAATAATAATTCGCTAAGCTTTTGCTTGATTAGTAAATTTTTATTATTTGATAAACCTGATACATTAATTTTAATGAATGTATCTAAATAACTTTTTTGATTTTCTAGTGTTTTATTACTAATTGTACTCAATATAATAAATAATATTAAATATAGTATAATCCTATTTTTTTTATCTATTAATTGATGCATCTTTTAAAATCCACTCGATTAATTGTATAAAACTAATTCCTATATAATCGGCAATTTCGGGAACTAGTGAAAGTTTAGTCATGCCAGGCTGAGTATTTATTTCTAATAAATAAAATTTACCTTTATAAAATTTAAAATCAGATCTTGTTACACTCCTGCATCCAATCACTTTATGTGCTTTTAGAGCAATATTGGTGATTTTTTTTAAATTTTTGCTATTCAATTCTACTGGAATTATGTGTTGTGTTTTTGCCTTTGGATTATATTTTGCTTCGTAATCATAAAACTTTCTTTTTGGTTTTAATTCTATTGCTCCTAGTATTTTTTTACCCATTATCGCTACTTGAATTTCTCTTCCTGGTATAAATTCTTCTATTAAAATTTCATTATAAAATTTCAACATATTCAAATTTTTTAAAATATTTTTTTTATTACATATGTAAACATGAACACTCGATCCTTCATTAATGGGCTTAATTACTACAGGAAATTTTAGTTTATTTTCTATTTTTTGAATAATATTTTTTTCATTTTTTTGATAAATAAATTTAATATATTTTGGTGTTAATATTTTATTTTCTATAAATATTTTTTTTGAAATTTCTTTATCCATTGCAATAGAAGACGAAATTACCCCTGAGTGAGTGTAGGGAACTTTTTGAGTCTCTAATATTGTTTGGATATACCCGTCTTCACCAAATTGTCCGTGCAAGGCATTAAATATTATATCTGGTTTATATGAATTTATATTTTTTAATAAATTATTATCTGGCTCACAAGTAGTAACTTTATATTTATTTTTTTTTAGTTCTTTTGCTACTTGTTTACCAGTTTCTAAACTAATTATTCTCTCTTTAGAAATTCCACCACAAAGAACTAAAATTTTTTTTTTAACCATTATTCTAATATTTTTATTTCTTTTTCTAATTTGATTCCTGTTTTTTTTTCAACACATTCTGTAACAAAGTCTATCAACTTTTTCATATCGTTAAAACTGGCGTCACTGTCATTTACAAAAAAATTACAATGTTTTTCAGAAATACTTGCATCACCAAAACTCGTATCAAGTGGTACAGACTCTCTTATAAGCTCCCAGACTTTTTTCTTAGTCTGAGTGATTGGATTTTTAAACGTACTTCCACTTGTTTTAATTTTAGTTGGTTGTGTATTGTTTTTAATTTCTCTCATTTTTTTCATCTCAAAATCTATCTTATTTTTTTCACTTTTTTTTCCATTAAAAGAAGCGCTTAAAAAAATTAAATTCTCTGATAAGTCATTATTTCTGTATTCAAATAAAATTTTGCTTGCTGGAATTGTGATTATTTTTCCTAATCTATCAATTGCTTGAACCGAAACTAATATATCCTTAAATTCTCTATTAAAACAACCGGCATTCATCCTTAAACCGCCGCCTACAGTTCCCGGTATACAAAATAAGAATTCTAAACCTCCAATTTCATTATCCCGTGCAAACACAGATAATTTTTTGTCACTACAGGCACTACCTGCAACTATAATATTGTTTGGTAATAATGAAGTATTTGAAAAATTTTTACCTAACTTAATAATAATACCATTAAAAATATTTTCATTAATAAGTGTATTTGAGCCTGCACCTAAAACAAAAATTTTTTCCTTGGTGCCAAATATTTTCAAAAATACAGCTAAGTCTGAAAGTGACTCTGGTTTAAAATAAACTTGTGTCTTTCCACCAATATTAAACCAATTATTTTTTTTTAAATCATAATTAAAATCAAATTTAATTTTTGTTTCTTTGGAATATTTTTTTATTTTTTCTTCTAACATTGCATTAATTTTGGTAGTTCTCTAATCCAATTTGAAATTGAACCTGCCCCCATTCCAATAACTATTTTTTTTCCATAAATATTACTTTTAACAAATTTTGCTAATTGATATTTATCGTTAACTAAAAATAATTTAACTTTAGAGTTTTTTATAATATCTTTAGCAAAATTACTGTAATTAAAACCTAGTTTTAGCTTTTCACCAGCAGCATACACTGGGCACAAAATTACTGTATCGGCTTTTTTAAATGATACACTAAATTCTTTTTTTAAATCTTTTAGTCTAGATATTCTATGAGGTTGAAATATACATATTATTTCTTCTTTTTTGTAAGCTGCCCTTACTCCATTCAATACTTCCTTAATTTCTGTTGGGTGATGAGCATAATCATCATAAAAACTAATTTCACGATAAGTAAATATTTTATTAAATCTTCTTTGGACACCTTTAAATTCTTTTAACCCTAGTTTTATAATTGCGCTTGGTATTCCGATTGTTGATGCTACAGCTGCAGCTGCAGTAGAATTTCTAATATTATGTATTCCTAAAAGTGGAATTTTGATTTTTTTGATTAATATATTTTTTTTTCCAGGAAGCTTAATTGATAGATCAAACTCTGAAAATTTTTTTAATTGTTTTATATTTTTAATATAAAATTGTGATTTTGAATTTATTCCATAAGTATAATAGTTTTTTATTTTTATATTTTTAAGCAATTCATTATTATTTCTATCATCAATGCAAATAAAAGATTTTCCAAATGAAGGAACTTTATTTATAAATTTTATAAATAAGTTTTTTAAATCACTCATAGATTTATAAAAATCCATATGTTCTCTATCAATATTTGTTACAATAGAATATGTCGGAGGTACGTGAACAAAACTACCATCGGACTCGTCCGCCTCTAAAATGCACCAATCACTTTTTCCAAGTTTCGCAGAATTTTTTAAAGAATTAAGAACACCGCCATTAATAATTGTTGGATCTAATTTTGTTTTTGAAAAAATTGAAGCTAACAATGATGTTGTGGTCGTTTTTCCATGAGAACCTGTAACAACAATATTCTTGGTTAAAGATACTATATGTGCCAACATTTCACCTCTCTTATAAATCGGCAGTTGTTTTTTTTTTGCCTGAATTAACTCTGGATTATTCTTTTTAATTGCTGAGGAAATAACTAAAATTGTTGCCTTATTTATATTTTTTTTTTTATGACCTATTAAAGTTTTTATTTTATTTTTTTTTAATCTATCAATATTCTTATTATTGAAAATATCACTACCCTGAACATTAAAGCCCATTCCTTTCATTATTAAAGAAAGGCCACTCATACCAATTCCTCCTATGCCAACAAAATGTATAATCTCTGTTTTCGCTAATTCAATTTTCATTAATTATTTTTATAATTTTTTGATTTATATTATTCCATGTATTTTGATAGCTAAAATTTCTCATATTAATTTTTTTATTTAGATATTCATCTTTATTTTCGATAATATTAATTAATTTATTACTTAAGCTACTTTCATTAAGCTCACTTTGTTTTAAAATCCAGTTACATCCTTTTTCTTCGTAAAAAAGGGCATTTTCATATTGATGATTACCTTTGGCAAATGGCAACGGTATAGCAACATACGGTACATTTAAAAAAGTTAATTCAGCTAATGTTGATGCTCCTGCTCTTGTTATACATATATTTGATTGGCTCATAAAATCAGAAATATTTTCATTAAAATCAAATAATTTACTTTGAATATTATTCTTTGAGTAAAAATTTTTTAAATTTTTATAATTTTTATAATTAGTTTGTTGAAAAATTTTTAATCTATATTTTATACAAAGTTTTATTAACACTTCATTAATTGTAGTATCAAATAATTCTGCTCCTTGACTTCCACCTATTATTAATAAATTAATCTTATTATCAAAATCCTTACTTGGTTTTGCATAATAAAACTCTTTTCTTAATAGTGTTTCTATTGTTGAAATTTTATTTTTTAATCTATTTGGAAAATTTTTAATTTCTTTTGAGTAGCAAAAAATTTTTTCACAGAATGTCAAAAATAATCTATTTGCTCTACCCAAAACCATATTTGGTTCAAACAAAAATATTTTAATATTAAGAATTTTAGATGCTATACACAATGGCAATGACATATAGCCCCCTGTTGATATCAATATATCAATTTTTTTTCTTTTTAAAAAAAATAAAGATTTAACTATTAAATATATTATTATGGGTATTTGAAATGGTAATAAAAATAAATTTTTTGATAATTTTGGTGTATCAATAATTTTTATATTATATTTTAACTTATTTAAAAAATAAGCACCCCTTTTATCTGAGGTTATACTAACCTCAAAATTTTTTTCCAAATGATCATAAAATATTGTTGCAGGAACTACATGTCCTCCAGAGCCACCCGTACTAATTAAAATATTTTTATTCATTCTAACTAACCTTTCTCTTTGTTAGGTTTAAAATTATGCCTGATAAAATAGAAACACCGATGATTGAGGAGCCACCGTAACTTAAGTATGGTAATGTCATACCTGTTGTAGGAAATAGTCTTATATTAACACCTAAATGAATTAAGGTTTGAAGTAAAATAAGTGTTATAGAGCCAACAAGAATAAGTTTTATTTTTTCATTTTTTTCTGAGTATAGTTTCTTGAATACGTAGTAGACAAAAAATAGAAAAATAATTAATAATGAAATAGTTATTACAACACCAAATTCCTCAGATATTACTGAAATTATGTAATCTGTGTGTGCCTCTGGAACTCTATTTTTTAATGTGCCCTCTCCAATTCCCTTTCCAAAGAAACCACCACTTGTAATTGCTTCTATAGCTTTGTCAGGTTGAAAGTTGTGTGTTCCACCTGTTGGGTTAAAAAAAGACTCAATTCTACTTCTTATGTATTCAAATTTAGAGATAAAAAAAATCATATATAATAATGCAACAAATAAAATACTAAAAAAAGTAAGAAATATTAATAAACTAATGCCTGATATAAAAACCAATGTTATCCATAAAAAAAAAATAAGTAAAGTTTGACCAATATCAGGCTGGATCATTAATAAAATTACTATTGGTATAATTGAAATAAAACTTAAAAAATATTTATAATAAATATTAAAATCTTTTTCACTAGATATAACTGTTGCTAAAAAAATTATTGTAAATGGTTTAACAAACTCTATTGGTTGAAATCTTGGTAAAAAAAATAAATCAAGCCAGCGTTTTGACCCTTTAACTTCACTTCCAATTATAGGAACTAAACCTAAAAGAAGCAAAGAAATGAAAAATAAAATAATTGAAATTCTAAATAAATTTTGTAGTTTTAAAGATGAAAAAAAAATTATGACACATATTCCAAGACATATGTACGCTAAATGTTTAAAGAAGAAAAAATAATCATTAGTATCTAGTTTATCAGATGCTATTAATGATGTTGACACAAGTGAAAAAAATAATCCTAAAATAAACAAAAGTGTTATTAATAAAAAAATTGTTTTATCTATATTTTTCCACCACATATAATAAAATCTATAAATTAAATTATTTTTAAACATTAATTATTTTTTTAATAAGGTTATTGAAATATTTTCCCCTATCTTCAAAGTTTTTAAAACTATCAAAAGAAGCTGCTGCAGGGCTAAAAAGAATAGTTTTATTTTTTATATTTTTTTCTTTTTTAATATCTAATAAAATTTTTTTGAGGAGAGATTTTAAATCTACAAAATATTGACAATATATTATATTTTTTAAATGTTTAATAAAATTATTTTTCTTTTTTCCAAAAATATAAGCTTTAAAATTTTTGCATTCGTTTTTAGATAATAAAAATTTATCTCCTTTTTTTGCTAAACCTCCAACTATCCAATAAACGCTTGATAAAGATCTTAACATACTTATTGATGATGAATAACTTGTTGATTTAGAGTCATTAATAATAGTTAAATATTCTGATTTATAAATTATTTGCTGCCTATATTTTAATCCATTAAAATTTTTTAACGTTTTAAACAAAATTTTTTTTTTAATATTGAATTTTTTTATTATTTCAATGACAAAAGACAAGTTTTCTTTATTGCCCTCTGTGGCAAAATATGGGTTATTAATTTTTTTGATAAATTTTGAACCTAAATTTTTATTTATTTTAATTATTTTAGAATACGTTTTAATTTTATTTAATTTATTTTTTATATATAAATTTTTTGTGTTTAAAAATCCATAGTCTTTTTTAGTTTGATTTTTAATTAATTTAAATTTTGCATTAACATAATTATTTAAAGTTTTATGTCTCTCTAAATGATCTGGTGAAATGTTTAGTATTCCAGCAAAATTTGTCTTAAATAATTTACTGTATTCTAACTGGTAAGAAGAAGCTTCAATTACAAAAATTGTATTTTTTTTTATATTTTTTTCAAGTAAGATTGGATTTCCAATATTACCGACCAAGCGAGCATCATATTTTTGATCTTTTAATACTTCATATAAAATTTTTGACGTTGTGGATTTTCCATTTGTTCCGGTAATTGTGATATTTTTATTGCCTCCAAATATACTATAGAAAACATCTAAATCTGTCTTAATTTTATTAAAATTTTTTTTTAGGTATTTTTTAAGCAAACATTTATTAACATTAATTCCAGGACTTACTATTATATGGTCAATTCGTGTTTTTTTAAGATCATTATATTTAATGAATTTTTTGTTTATTACACTTTTTTTAATAGTAAGTTTTTTATCATCAAATAAATAAAGATTGCTTTGTTTTTTTAGGAACTCGTACGTGGACAAGCCACTTTTACCAACGCCATAAATTAAAATATTTTTTTTTAAGAAGATATTTTCATTTTTTAACATTATCTTAATTTTAATGTTGCCAAGCCAATCATTGTTAGAATTATAGAAATAATCCAAAATCTAATAACTATTGTAGATTCTGCCCAACCCTTTTTTTCAAAATGATGATGAATTGGTGCCATTTTAAAAATTCTTTTTCCTGTTAATTTATATGAAACAACTTGAACAATTACCGAAACTGCTTCAAGCACAAACAATCCTCCAGTAATAGCCAAGACTATTTCATGCTTAGTAATTATTCCAACGGCACCTAAAGAACCGCCAAGTGCTAAAGATCCTGTGTCACCCATAAAAATTTTTGCTGGTGGAGCGTTAAACCATAAAAAACCAAGACAAGCACCAATAATAGATCCACAAAATACCGATACCTCACCAACACCTTCAATATATGGAATCTGTAAGTAATTTGAAAATACTATGTTACCAGTAACGTAACTAATAAGTGCAAAGCATCCTGCAACCAATATAACGGGTACAGTTGCTAATCCATCAAGGCCATCTGTTAAATTCACTGCATTTGACGATCCAACAATTATAAAAGCAGAAAATGGTAAAAAAAACCAACCAAGATTTATTATTAAATTTTTAAAAAAAGGAAAATACAAATTAGTTAACTCATCATAATCTGAAAAATGAAGTAATAAGAGTAGACCTATTATTGCTATTAAAATTTGAGAAATAATTTTAAATCTAAATGAAATACCTGATGAATTTTTATATTTAATTTTTTTATAATCATCATAAGCTCCCAGAAGACCAAAAAATGTAACAATGAAAAGTAAGAACCATATAAAACTACTAGATAGATCTCCCCACATTAGAATACCTGAAAACAGACCTATAAGTATTAATATACCCCCCATAGTTGGTGTGCCTATTTTTTTTATAATATGATCAGTTGGTCCATCTTCTCTTATTGGATCTAAAACTTTTCTAGCAGAGAAAAAATTTATAAAAGGATTTCCTATTAGCAACACAATCAACATGGAGGTAAATATTGCTAATCCAGTCCTAAAAGTAAGATACTTAAAAACATTAAGAAAAGTGTATTCATCCACAAAACTTAAAATTAGATTATAAAGCATTAATTTTTCCTGTCTTTAAAGCATTTGTTATTTCGTGAAGACCTGTAGAATTTGAACCCTTAATCATTAGATAATCATTATTATTTATATTGTTTTTTATCAAATCAATTATTTCTGATTTTTTTTTTAATATAAAACCTTTTTTGTTTTTATTAATATTTTTGTAAGTTTCAACAATATGATTACCTATAACATTAACGCAATTAATTGAACTTCTATTTATAGTGCTGCTAACTAGAGAATGTAATTTTTTAGAGTATTTACCTAATTCCAACATATCCCCTAAAATTAAATGTTTTTTAGAATCATTTACTTGCATCATATCAAAATTTTTTATTGCAGAATTAAGTGATAATGGATTTGAGTTATAGCTTTCATCAATTAAGTAAATACTTTTTTTATTAATTGTTATCTTTGAAATATCACCACGACCTTTGGGTATTTGATTATTATGAAAAATATTTTTTTTTAACTTGCTAATATTTTTATAAATTTTAATAATTGTCAAAGCTGCTAGAAAATTTTTTATATCACTTTCAAAATCTGAGGAAAGGTAAAAATATATATTTTGATTATTTGCTTTAATAAAAATTTTGTATTTTTTACCTTCTTTTTTTATAGAATTAAACTTTATGTCTGATGTTTTTTTTGTCATACTAAAGGAGTAAATTTTTAGTTTTCTTTTAAGTGCTATTTTTTTGTGTAAATTATAAAATTGATCATCAGCATTTAAAACTATTGCTCCATCATTTTTTATATTATGTATAATTTCAGATTTTGCTAAGGCAATTTGTTTTATATTTTTGAAATTTTTTACATGTGCATAAGAAATATTGGTAATAACACCTACGTTAGGTTTAATAATTTTTGATAAAGAATCTATTTCACCTCTTTTATCCATACCAATTTCAAAAATACCAAAATCATCATTTTCCCTGAGATTAAATAAACTTAATGGAACGCCATATTTATTGTTAAAAGATTTTGGAGAATAGGTAACTTTGTTGATTTTTTTTAGTGTTTTGCCAATTAATTCTTTTAATGAAGTTTTTCCACAGCTGCCTGTAATTGCGATGATCTTGCTTAGCGAGTTTTCTCTTACTACTGAAGATGTTTCTGTTAAAAATTTTAAGCTATCTTTTACTTTAATTTGTTTAGAAAAATTTTTTAATTTATCTATGGTATTAACTACCGCTAAAGAAGCGCCTTTATTAAATGCTTCCTTTACAAATAAGTTTCCATTTTTATTTTTTCCCTTAATAGCAAAAAATATGTCATTTTTTTTTATTTCTTTTGAATTTATTGATGCATTTTTAATTTTTGTTTTTAGAGAAAAATTTATTGGATCACTTACTTCTCTTAAAATATTAAGTTTCAAGTTTTCTGATAAATTTTTATTTTTTATCTTTATATATTTTAAAATAGTTTTTTTATCTGAAAAAAAATTTTTGCTATCTCCATAATCTTGAATATTTTCATGTCCTTTTCCAGCAACAATTAAAACATCCCCAGTTTTTAAATTTTCTATAGCTTCTTTAATTGCATTTGACCTATTGGCTATTTCTTTGACTTTTAGTTTATTTATTGATTTTTTTATTTCTGATCTTATTTTTCTTGGATTTTCTGTTCTTGGATTATCATCTGTTAAATAAATTTTATCACAATGATGGTTTGCTATCCTGCCCATTATAGGCCTTTTTGATTTATCTCTGTTACCTCCACAACCAAAAACTATATAGATTTTCTTATTTCTAAACTGTTCTTTTATGTTCTGTAAACATACTTTCAATGCGCCTGGTGTATGTGCATAGTCTAAAATTACTGATGACTTATTTTTTAATTTTCCAATCTTTTCTAGTCTTCCAGTTACTGGTTTAATTTTATTAATTACACTTATTATTTTTTTGAATTTTAGATTACTTTTTTCAGCAGCAATCATGGCCATTAAGATATTTTTAATTTGAATTTTTCCAATTAAATCTGTTTCAAAACTATAGAGCTGTCTTTTATATTTGATTTGAATTAACTGTTTATTGTTAGAATATTTGTGTGAAATTATTCTTAGGTTACTTTTAATGTTTGATATTGTGCTTATACGTAGTTTTCTTCTTAAAGATATATTTCTAATTTTTTTATATTCTGGGATTTCAATATCAGTAATTACGTTAGAATTTTTGTCGAGTAATTTCCTAAACAAATACAACTTAGCATTTAAATAATCTTTAAAATTTTTATGATAATCAAGATGATCATGAGACAAATTTGTAAAAATACCTGTTTTAAATTTTAGTCCATCTAATCTATTTTGCTTAAGACCGTGACTAGATGCCTCTAATATTACATTGTCTATTTTTTTTTTTTTAATTTTTTTTAAATATTTGCCTGGCTTAAGTGGATTTAGGGTGGTATTTGAAACATTTATTTTTTTTG
>Ga0114993_10002148_pt1 | contig 21995 bp, 23 predicted proteins | sample ArcticOcean_MG_C_FD_87042 | JGI IMG/M metagenome (GOLD analysis project Ga0114993, IMG submission 87042) | Marine microbial communities from western Arctic Ocean - ArcticOcean_MG_CB2_150 | ecosystem: Environmental > Aquatic > Marine > Oceanic | place: Arctic Ocean: Canada Basin | collected...
ACAGCCCCATAAATTGCATTAATATGCGCCCCGGAGTCACCGTCGTAGGAGTTTAAACTCCATTGTTTTCAAACACATATCACGTGTTTTCGGAACTATGAAACCGATTGGATGATGGTCATACCGTGTGAGGGTGATTTCTCCCTCGTCCTGCTGGTAATGTTTAACCACCCATATCCAACTTTGGTGGTAACTCAAGTCCTACGGTCACACGATCCTTGCGGGAGTGACTTTTGTACCCTTGCCTCTGCACCAATCCAGAGGTAATTTGAAAACCGATTTCACTACGATTATCCAGAACAATATCGATAGACCTGTCCAAGTCATTTGGTGTGTCAGTTCTATTTAGACAACCGCATCCCTTGAAAGTCCCAAATATGAGAAAAAGTGAAAATTACAATTATATTAGAATAATATCAATGGGTTAGATATATTGTTATTCAGATTTTGATCTCCCGAATTGGAACGTTACACCACAGTTACCAAGTGGGAGTTACAAACCCGTCGAGACTATGGGATTTCCGCAATAGGAGGGTCTAATGGAACGATTGATACCAAGGATATTCGATAGGGTTTGAAATTGTTGCATTGAGTCAGAGAATTGTAAAAATATAAGCAATATCAATGACTTACGAGAGTTACAAAGAAATTACGAAGTCTAAAAAGGTCTAATGAATTCAATTACTTACGAGTACAAAACAATTGAGTGGGAATAATGGCTGCTCCCTGCCGGCGTTTGTAGTCTCCGAAATTCGCCGAAAAATGGCGCGCGGGTAGTATTTCAGCAATTTCCAGATCGTAGATTGCTTGACCCGTAACCAAGTGTGGTTAATGATCACCAAAATAGTGATTGAGGGACACTGGTTTTGACGCTTTCGCAAGAACAGAAACGGGCGCTTCTTTCGGAGCATTTTCTTCTTCGGCACATGTCCGAAGCGGATCTCGATGCTTTGGCGGCGCATACCCTGATCAAATCCTTCGGCACCGATGAGGTCATCTTCAAGCGCGATGATGTCGCCGACGAAATGATGGTGATCATCGAGGGTAGGGTGCAGATTTCCTCGCCGGCCAAGACCTCCAACAAGGTGATTTTTGCGGCCATGATGCCCGGTGATGTGTTCGGCGAAATGTCCCTGGTCGATGGTCACACCCGCTCGGCCGACGCAATCGCGCTGAAGCCGACGCAAATCCTGGCGCTCGAGCGTCCATCATTCGCCAAGATATTGGAAGGCAATGCCCAGCTTTGCCTCGATCTGTTACGGGTCATGAGCATGCGGCTCCGCCATACCAACGAATTGCTGGAAGATTTCACAATCCTCGATTTGCGCCGCCGGCTGGCCAAGCGGCTTAGCTATTTGAGCCAGGATACCGGGTCCGGCACCGGCGGCATGAAAATGTCGGTGCGCATTTCCCAAGGCGAGTTGATCGCTATGATGGGGGTTTCCGAAGACGCCATCGCCAAGCAGCTCAGCCTTTGGAATCAGACCGATCTGATCACCATCGATCGTGGCTGGATCACGGTCGAAAATCTGGACGCCCTCAAGAAAATCATCGAAGACAGCTATTAGATTTGTGCGCTTGTGCTAGAGCGGCTTCGCTTCACGGCGTTCGCGCTGGGCGATATAGATTACCGCGCCAATGATGATGATGCCGCCGAGGATGGTGGAGATGGTGGGCACTTCGGCGAAGAAGACAAAACCCAAAATCGCCGCCCATACCAGTTTCAGGAAATTGACCGGCTCGATGACGCCGAAATCCGCGAACTTGATGGACCAGGCGCTGAACAATTGCTGCACGGTTCCGATCAGCCCCAAGGCCGCCAGCCACAACCATTGTTCCAGGCTCGGGGTCTCCCAGAACAGCCAGGCCGTCGGCATTGTATAGAGCATGGTCAGGGAATTGTGCCAGAAGACCAGGACGACGGGCGAATCCACGCGGGTGACGATCTTGTTGCAAAGCCGCGCCGCCGCCATGCCCGCCGACACCAAGATGATCGCCAGCATCGGGGCGCTGATTTCCTGAAAACCGGGCTTGAGCACCACCAGCATGCCGGCGAAGCCGACGCAAAGCGCCGACCAGCGCCAAAGCACCGAGGCTTCGCCCAGAAACAAGATCGCGCCAACCAGGGTAAACAAGGACGATGCGTAACCAATGGCGGTCAGATCGGCGAACGGCACCTTGGGCAGCGCCCAAAACCAGACAATCAGCGCGGCGGCGAACAATCCGGCGCGCAACGCCTGAAGGACCGGCATGCGGGACGAGACCCGGCGCAATCCGCCGCCCCGGAAGGCGGCCGGCAGAAACGTCACAAAGCTGAACAGGGAATAGAGAAAAACCACCACGAACGGCGACAATTCACCGCCCAGCTTCTTGCCGACAATACCCAGCAGGATCACCAGTATGGATGAAACCACCGCCAGCAGAATACCGGCCAGATTGCGGTTGCGCTTTTCGGTCATGGAAGGGTTTCGCAAACCTTGCGTTGGATAAAGATGGGCGCGGCGAACATAACGCTCGCCAGCCGCCATTTCATCCACTAAATAAGGCCACCAACACGAACCTTGTTCCAGGAGAGAAACACCGATGTCCGACCAAATCACCGCATCCCACATTCTTATCGGCCACGCCGAGGCGAGCAGCGCCTCCGCCAGCCTCAGCCGCGAAGACGCGCTGGCCCAAATCGAAACCATCAAAACCGAGATCGCCGACGGCGCCAGCTTCGCCGATCAGGCCACCGAGCATTCCGATTGCCCGTCTTCGTCCAAGGGCGGCGACCTGGGTCCCTTCGGCCCCGGCGCCATGGTGCCCGAGTTCGACACCGCCGCGTTTGAATTGGAAGTCGGCGAGATCAGCGATGTGGTGGAAACCGATTTCGGCTTTCACCTGATCAACCGCACCAGCTAAACGCCGCTTAAGCTTTCAAGGCCGGGGCGGCGTCTCAGGGCGCCGCGCCAGAAATCTCCAGATGGGTGTTCATCTCGCTTTCCGTGAACGGAAAGTCGTTGCCGCCCTTTGGGAACACCATGTCGGCACGCGATATGCCGGCTAGGAAATACAGCACCTCCGGCGGCGCCGCCTCGCTCATCGCCAGGCGCCGGCGTTGCACCGCATCTTCGCCGGCGGCGGTCATCACGGCATCCCAATGGGTCTATATCGGGTAACCAAGGGCTGAATTTGAAAGCAACTCAATTATTTGGCGGCGGGCCATTGCAGAGTGCCGATGCATACGCCAAATTAAGAATAGTTTGGAGATATCCGGGAAGCCCCTGGAAACCAGGGATATAAATGAGACCTTTATCCACAGACGCGCCAAAGCGCTATTCCAAGCGCAACGATATGGCCACCATCCGCACGCTTGTGCCCTATTTGTGGCCGAAGGGCGCCGGCGAAATGCGCGCCCGCGTGGTGATCGCCATTCTGCTGCTGATTGCCGCCAAGGGCGTCAATGTGGTCTCGCCGATCCTGTTCAAATTTGCGGTCGATGCCCTCGACGGCAAGGGCCAGGCGATTCTCATAGTGCCCATCGCGCTGTTGGCCGGCTATGGGCTGGCCCGGGTGCTGGCCATTGCCTTTGGCGAATTGCGCGACGCCGTTTTCGCCAAGGTCGCCCAGCGCGCCATCCGCGCGGCCGGGCTTCGAACCTTTCGCCACCTGCACAAACTGGCATTGCGCTTCCATCTGGACCGCCAGACCGGCGGCTTGAGCCGGGCCGTGGAGCGCGGCACCAAGGGCATCGATTTCCTGCTCAACTTCATGCTGTTCAACGTCATTCCCACATTGCTGGAGATCCTTTTGGTCTGCGGCATCTTGTGGGGATTGTTCAATTTCTGGTTTGCGCTGGTCACGTTCGTGACGGTGGGTTTCTATATTTTCTGGACCGTGGCGGTCACCGATTGGCGGCTCAAGTTCCGGCGCCGCATGAACAGTATGGATTCGGAGGCCAACACCAAAGCCATCGATTCGCTTCTGAATTACGAAACGGTCAAATATTTCGGCAACGAAGAACACGAAAGCCGCCGCTTTGACGAGGCCTTGCGCTCCTACGAAGAGGCCGCCGTCAAAAGCAAAGTTTCGCTATCGATGCTCAATATCGGCCAGGCGGTGGTTATCTCCATCGGGTTGACTTTGGTCATGATCATGGCCGGCTTCGGGGTGAAATCGGGCGTCATGACCCTCGGCGATTTCGTGCTGGTCAACAGTTACCTGATCCAGCTTTTCCTGCCGCTCAACTTCCTCGGCTTCGTTTACCGGGAGATAAAACAATCCCTCGCCGACATGGAGGACATGTTCTCGCTGTTGAGGGTGGAGCGGGAAATCGATGACAAGCCGGACGCGCCGGCGCTCGAAATTTCCGGCGGCGCGATCCGGTTTGAACATGTGGATTTCGATTACACCGAAGCCCGCAATATCCTGAAAGACGTATCCTTCACCGTTCCCGCCGGCAAATCGGTGGCCATCGTCGGCCCTTCCGGCGCCGGCAAATCGACCATCTCCAGATTGCTGTACCGCTTCTATGACGTGACATCGGGCCGCATCACCATCGATGGCCAGGACATCCGCGATATCAGCCAGGACAGCTTGCGCGCCGCCATCGGCATCGTGCCCCAGGATACGGTGCTGTTCAACGACACCATCTATTACAACATCGCCTATGGCCGCCCCGGCGCCAACCCGTCGGAGATCGAAGACGCCGCCCGCATGGCCAGCGTCCATAGCTTCATCACCGAGATGCCCGATGGCTATAACACCCGCGTCGGCGAACGCGGCCTGAAATTATCGGGCGGCGAAAAGCAACGGGTCGCCATCGCCCGCACCATCCTGAAAGGCCCGCAAATTCTTTTGTTCGATGAGGCGACGTCGGCCCTCGATACCCACACCGAGCGGGAAATCCAGGAAGCCATGATCGTGGTTGCAGCCGGGCGCACGACGCTGGTCATCGCCCACCGGCTTTCGACCATCATCGGCGCCGACGAAATTCTGGTCCTCGATCATGGCCGCATCTCCGAGCGTGGCACGCATACAGGGCTGCTGGCCGCCGGCGGCGCCTATGCGCGCATGTGGGAGCGCCAGCAGGAAGCGGCGCGCGCGCAACAGACGTTGGAGCAGACTTTGGATCGGCAAGACGCCGATAAAGAGGCCGCCGACGCGGCTGAATAATGACGCGCTAACGTTTGGATTTTACCATATTGGCACGGATGAATTGGTAGCGGTCTGCCGCCGCGCCCTCCGCCTCGGCGGCCTGATCCGGGCTTAGTTTGGCGACAATACCCTTTTTCACGTTGTTGAGCGGGGCTGTGCCCATATGTTCGGTTATGCGCAGCCACATCATGGCCTGCACCGGGTTTAAGGGCACGCCGTTGCCGGCCGCATACATCATCGCCAGATTAAGCTGCGCCGGAACCAGACCGGCATTGGCGGCGCGCAAATACCAGTTGGCCGCCAGCTTGGCGTCGCGTTGAACGCCCCGGCCGCGCTCCACCATCAGCGCCAGATTGAACTGAGCGCGGGCCGATCCGGCGCGCGCCGCTCGCTGATACCAGTTGGCAGCCTCGGTATAATCGCGCGCCACGCCGATGCCCTGGTAATGCATCTCGCCCATGCGAAAGGCGGCTTCGCTGTGTCCCTTGCGGGCCGCCGCCCGGTACCATTTGGCGGCGCCCGCGGGATCGGGCGCAGCCCGAGCGCCGGTATCGAGCATCCGCGCCAGCAGGAACTGGGCCTTGGCGTCGCCAGCTTCGGCGGCCTTCAAATACCAGCTCATGGCCTGGCCGAAATTATCCGCCGGCGGCACTTGCGCGGCGGCGGGCAAGCCAAGCAAGCCGACGATGATGATCAGCGCCGCGGCATTGTTGAAATTAGACTTGGGCATTCGGCCCCCGTTATCCCCATGGCTACCCGCGGCGCTGCGCGGGCGGCGACATTCTAACGGAGGGCTTCCGGTACGGCCACGCCTATTCTTTGGCGTCCTTGGCGTCTTTGATCTCATCGGATTCCGGCGGCAGTGGCTCGGTGATCCGGGATTTCTTGATGGCGTCCTTGTCGGCCTCGCTCACCGGGCGCGGCAGGCCGGGCGATTTCAGGACCAGCCTTGGTGTTACCGGCGAAGGTGCCCGCCCGCTCATCTTGATAAAAGGTTCGGGAACCGGTTCGGGATCGCGCACCCAGAATGGCACCGGCGGCGGCGCCTGCAATTGCGGCACGGGGACCGGCGCGGGCGCATCATAGCGGCTCGGATGGGGCCCGAAATAATTGACCAGACGGCGCTGGTCGGCATGGTTGGGTTTGGCGTGGCACTGTACCCCGCCCAGCGACTGATAACAGTAAACCGGGTCCATATCATGGACTGATTCTTCGTAAGAATCGACAAAGCCGCAGCCGCTCAAGGCTATCAAGAAGCCCACCGACATTAGATTTTTATTCATTCACGCTGCTCCTGGCGCCAAAATTCATTGCACGGACAATGCCAGAAACAGGTGAAATTTCGATTAAGCGCCAGGGGCCCGACCGGACTGCTCAGATGGCCACCACCACGCGGCCCTGCACCTGACCGGCTAAGATTGCGTCGGCGTGGCCGGTGATCTCCGATAGCGGAACTTCGGTGATCATGGCTTCGAGCTTGTCGGCGGGTAAATCTGTCGCGAGCCGCGCCCAGGCCTCGATGCGGCGCGGCTTTGGGCAGAGGACCGAATCGATGCCCAGCAGATTGACGCCGCGAAGAAGAAACGGGATGACCGTGGTTTCCAGCTTCGGCGATGCCGCCAAACCTACCGCCGCGCAACTGGCGTGGGTCTTCAAGGACGCCAGCAAGTTGGCGAGTATCACGCCGCCCACCGCGTCAATAGCGCCCGACCAACGCTCCGAGCCGAGCGGCCCCCTCGGGCCTTCTTCCAGTTCGGCGCGAGGCACAATGGAGGCGGCGCCGAGGTTTTTGAGATAATCGTGGGCCTCTTCGCGCCCGGTGGAAGCGGCGACCCTATATCCCAGCTTGGCGAGGATGGCGACGGCGACGCTGCCGACGCCGCCGGCGGCGCCGGTGATCAGAACTTCGCCGTCACTACCCGGCGTCAATCCATGATCTTCCAGGGCCAATACCGACAGCATGGCGGTATAGCCCGCCGTGCCGATGGCCATGGCCTGGCGCGTGGAAATACTTTTCGGCAAGGCTACCAGCCAATCGGATTTCACCCTTGCCTTGCCCGCATAGCCGCCCCAATGGGCCTCGCCCACCCGCCAGCCGTTGAGGACAACCCGGTCGCCGGGGGCGTAATCGGGACTAACGGACGCCTCGACAACACCAGCCAGATCGACGCCAGGCACGTGCGGGTAATTGCGCACCAGCCGCCCCTGACCCTTCAGGATCATGCCGTCCTTGTAGTTCAGCGTCGAATATTCGGTGCGCACCAGCACATCGCCCTCGGGCAAATCGCTTGTCCTCAGTTCGGTCATGGCGGCGGTTACCGCGCCGTCGTTTTCTTCCAGCATCAGGGCCGGAAATGTATTGCCATCGCTCAAGATCGTACCTCCAGATTTTCCGAAATGCGCCAGTCCAACGTTCGCCCAACATGAAACGGCATCACCGCCGCCTGATCCGCATCCGGCGCGGCCTCCCGGACCAGGGTCACGGTCCCTTCGTTGAGCGGCAATCCATAATATTCGGCCCCAAAGACCGAGGCGAAGCCTTCCAATTTATCGAGCGCGCCCAAATCGGCGAATACCTGGGCGTATAGTTCCAGGGCGGCGGGCGCCGTGAAGATGCCGGCGCAGCCGCAATCGCTTTCCTTGTCGGCAATCGGGTGCGGCGCCGAATCGGTGCCCAAGAAAAACCAGGGCGCGCCCGAAATGGCGGCGCCGCGCAAGGCCAGGCGGTGGGTCTCCCGCTTGGCCACCGGCAGGCAGTAATTGTGCGGGCGCAGGCCGCCTTCAAAAAGAGCGTTGCGGTTGATGATCAGGTGATGAGCGGTGATGGTGGCGGCCAGCGATCCCGCCTTGGCGTTCACATAATCCACCGCGTCCCGGGTTGTGATGTGTTCCAGCACCGCCTTCAGACCCGGCACGCGGGCCAATAACGGCTCCAGCACGCTTTCGATGAACACCGCTTCCCGGTCGAAGACATCCACCAACGGATCGGTCACCTCGCCGTGCAACAATAAAGGCATTCCGATTTTGGCCATGCGCTCGAACACCGGGCCCAGCTTGGTGATATCGGTGACGCCGGCGGCGGAATTGGTGGTGGCGTTTGCGGGGTAAAGCTTGGCCGCCGTAAAGACGCCGTCCACGAAGCCCTCTTCCAGCGCGCCCGGATCGGTATCATCGGTGAGGTAGCAGGTCATCAACGGCAGGAACGATGTGCCTTCCGGAAGGGCGTCCAATATGCGCCGCCGGTAGGCGCCGGCTTCGGCGGCCGTTGTGACGGGCGGCGCCAGATTGGGCATGATGATGGCGCGGGCGAACTGGCGCGCCGTATAAGGGGCGACCAGACGCAACATATCGCCATCGCGCAAATGCACGTGCCAATCGTCGGGGCGGCGGATTGTCAGATGATCGTTTGCAGCCATAATTGCTCAGGTCTTCCAAAATCTCCGCGCCAGTGATAGCCGATTTGCCCGCAACAAACAAAGGGGCCAGTTGATACCGGCCCCCCGTTCGTCACGTTGTTGGCGCGAACCTTAACCGCCGAGTTGTTCCTCGATGGCTTCGACCCAGGTGTCCATGTTGAAGCCGAACGGTCCCCGATCACCGGTATAGGCGATCTTACCGTCGGCGCCGACCAGATACAGGCGCATGGGCAGGGACAGATATTTCTCTTCGACGCCGTTGTCGATGCCGTCGATGTAATAGGGCATCTTCAAGTCCATGGCGATCTGACAAGCGGCGGCAACTTCGGTGCGCTCGTCGTCCGTCGTCGGCTCCTTATAGATGATGTTTTCATCCAAATTCGCCTGCACCCGCCAGCCATCGTCGGAATGGGCTTCGCGGATATAGATGCACATGAATTCTACGTCGTCTTGGTATTTGGCAAAAATTTCGTTGAGGCGCACGGCCACTTTACGAAAGGGGGGTCACGTGTAGGAGCCGAATATCAACCCCACCGGCTTGCCGCGAAAATCCGACAAGCTCTTGCTTGCACCGGTGCGTTTTTGGCTGTGGTCCATGACCTCGACGGTGAAGCCCGGCGCCTCGTCGCCCGGAACCGGCATGCCCTTGGCGCGCGCCTGATAGGTGACTTGCAGCGCATCGAACTCATCGGCGGTCATATCGGAAATCGCGATCCACTCCTCGCGCAATTGTTCCCGCGTCTTGCCCCCGGCGGGGGGCGCAGGCGTTGGTGTGTCCGGCATGGTTACATCTCCTCGGATATGTTGGAAGGTACGGTGCGACTGTACTCCCCGGAGCCCCACCGGATCAATAACCCCTACTGGGCAAGGCGCAGTAAAATTACCGTGACCGCGATCCACTGTGCCATGTGCAAAAAGACCGATAGGCGGTGCACGGCTTTGAACTTGGCGTCGTTGCCGGCTTCGCGGGCGCGGTTGGCGGCGGGCACGATGAAACGAGCCGAGATCAGGAACGTGGCGGCGACGCTGAGCATGGTCACCAGCTCGACCACGTAAGATTGACCCGGCGCCAAAAGCAATGCCGGCACGATGGCGAGCCCGGCATTCACCCGGTAATAGACCGGGAACACCTGGCGCAGAAACTTGGACGCGTCTTCGCGCTCGGTATAACGGAACACCAGCGGCGTGAACAAAAAGGCAAAATAGCCCATGCCGCCGAACTGGGCGGCGACGGCGACGAGCGCCAAGACATGCAGGTTCAACCAATCAAACATGGAGGGGTTATGCTGCCGTGCGCCCGGCAATGCAAACTTTGGGCGCGCGTCAATCGCCTTTTCTGGCGTTGGCAAAACTGTATGCTGGTGAAAACAGGAGATCCCATGAAACTGATCAGCTACCGCGAAGGCGGCAAGGCCCGCTACGGCATCCAAAACGGCGATGGCGTTATCGATGCTTCGGGGCGGCTCGGGCCCGAATTTCCCACTCTCAAAGACGCCATCGCTGGCGGTATGGACCGATTGCAGGGCTTGACCGGCGAGGCAAACGACCATGGGTTGGGAGCCATCGAATATGATCTGCCGATCCCGAACGCCGACAAGATCCTTTGCGCCGGGCGCAACTACCGGGCCTATCACGAGGTTATCGACGCCGGCGGGCCGCTCCAATTTCCATCTATATTCGGGCGCCTTGCCTCCAGCTTCGTGCCTCATGGCGGCGCCGTCATCAATCCTAGGGAAGGCAAAAACCTGGATTATGAGGGCGAATTGGTGGTCGTTATCGGCAAGCGCGGCCGCTCAATTTCCGAAGCGGACGCTATGGATCATGTGGCCGGCTACACCATCATGGACGAGGGCACGCTGCGCGATTGGGGCAAGAAGGGCACCCAGAACATGCCGTCGAAAAACTTCTATCATTCCGGCGCCATCGGCCCCTGGATCGTAACCGCCGACGAGATCGCCGATCCGATGAAGCTGCACATCACGACGCGGCGCAACGGCGAGGTGGTTCAGGACGGCGGCACCGAATTGATGATCTTCGACATCAAGTTCTTGATATCGCACGCCTCCAAATTCACCTGGCTGGAGCCCGGCGACATGATCGCGACGGGCAGCCCCGGCGGCTCCATCGCCGGCACCGACAACCCCACATGGCTAACCGGCGGGGAGGCGCTGGAGGTAGAGATATCTTCGGTGGGGACGTTGAGCGTTACGATTGAGGACGAGGTTTAAACCAACCCGGCCCGCTCCAGTACCCCATCCAGGCGTTTTTCCAGATCCGGCGTCGCCGGAGCCATGGGCAGGCGGTGCTCGTTCTCGGGGATCAGCCCCATGCGCTTCATCATGTATTTGAGGGGGATGGGATTGGTGTCGTAGAACACCGATTGGTTCAGCTCCAACAAACCCTGGTGCAGCTCCTGACCCTTGGCCATATCGCCGGCCCACACCGCTTCGCACATGTCCGACAGCTTTTGCGGACAGAGATTGCCGACCGCGTTCATCAGCCCGACGGCGCCGACCGCCATCATCGGATAGGATAATTCTTCCAGCCCGACGAACACCTTGTAGCCCGGCACCGCATCCAGGCATTCGGATACAAAGCCCAGATCATTGACCGCGTGCTTCATGCCGATGAAATTGGGCGAGCGCTGGTTCAATTCCTTCACCGTGTCCAAGGTGACAGAAACGGCGGCGCGGCCCGGAATGTGATAGATCATCCAGGGCACGTCGTGGGCCTGGGTGGCTTCCAGGTAATACTCGATGATGCCGCGCTGCGGCGGGCGGCTGTAATAAGGGGTGACAATCAAAAGCGCATCGGCGCCGGCTTTGGCCGCGTGATCAGTCAGCTGCTTGGTTTCGATCAGGTTTTGCGAGCCGGTGGCAACGATCACCGGGGCGCGGCCTTGGACCACCTCCATAGCGGTGTCGCAGGTTTTGTTGCGCTCCTCGACGGTGAGCATGGCCGGCTCCGACGTGGTGCCGTTGACCAAGATGCAGTGGGAACGCTCCAGGTGGAATTCCACCAGCCCGGCATAGGCGTCATAATCCACGGCGCCGTCCTTGAACGGCGTGATCAGCGGCGGCGCGGAACCTTTGATGGCGTCTAGATCGTGGGACATTTGGGAACTTCCTCCGATTGGCATTGCGTTCAAGCGGCTAAGATAGCGCGAATTTCGGGAAGGTCAATTTGTGTAGAGGCCGGAGCTTTGGCTACAATCAGCCAAGCCCGCAGGAGATACCATGACCGAGCTGGAAGACAATCTTGAAGCCGTCCGCCTCTATCATGGGGCCACGAGCCATGGCGCCCGAGGCTTCGCGCCCGGCCCCGGTTTCATGGATTGGGCCAACCAGCCGGACCCGTTCCGCCGTTACGCGGGCGCCGAATTATTGCCGTTGCCATTAATGCCAGGACCGGCGGATGTGGATTTCGCCGCCCTCGATACAGCCGCCGGAATCGCGCCCAGCGCCTTCGGGGCGGAAAGCCTTTCGCTGTTTCTGGAGCTGTCCATGGGTCTGACCGCCTGGAAATCTTTTCAAGGCAACCGCTGGGCCTTGCGCGCCAATGCGTCCAGCGGCAACCTGCATCCCACCGAATGCACCCTGGCGGCGCCCGCCATCCCGGGCCTCAGCGAGCAGCCCGGCATCTTTCATTATGCACCGCACGAGCATGGCTTGGAGCGCCTGGCCACGCCCGGCGCCGATAGCGGCTTCACGGCGATCCTGTCTTCGGTGCATTGGCGGGAAGCCTGGAAATATGGCGAGCGCGCCTACCGCTATTGCCAGTTGGACGCCGGTCATGCGCTCGGCGCCATGGCCTATGCCGCCGCCCTTTTGGGCTGGCAGGCGCGGCTATTGGCAGAACCCGCCGACGAGGAATTGGCGGCGCTGGCCGGGCTGGACCGGAGAGAATTCGCGCCCGGCGAACGCGAGGTTCCCGACTTCGCCGTTTGCATCGATACCGGCGCCGGGACAAGCGCGCTGCCGGGCCCGATCACCGGAGACTGGCTGGGCACTCCGAACCGTTTGAGCCGGCAGCATGTGCGCTGGCGGGGTATCGAGGCGGTCGACGCCGTCGCGAAACCCCGGACGCCGGCTCCGGCCCAACCGCCAATGCCTTTGCTGGCTGGCGTGCGCGAGGATTTCGGCATCGCCGCCGTGGACATCATCCGAAAACGGCGCAGCGCCGTGGCCATGGATGGCACCACCTCCATATCCAAAGACGCCTTCCTCGCGATGCTGGCCCGGACCATGCCGCAACCGGGCGCCGTTCCCTGGAACGCCCTGCCTTACGCCCCCGCTCTGTCGCTGGCGATCTTCGTCCACCGGGTGGATGGCTTGGCGCCGGGTCTTTATCTGCTGGCGCGCAACACCGGCCACGCTTCCCGCCTCCGCGCCGCGAGCGACGGCAACTTTGCCTGGCAAGCGGTGGCCGATGGTCTGCCCCTCTATCTCTTGCGCGAAGGCGATATGCGGAATGCGGCGCGAAGTATAAGTTGCGGCCAAGACATCGCCGCTGACGGCGCCTTCGCCATGGGCATGATCTCCGATTTCGAATCGACCTTGGCCGCCGACGGTCCCTGGGCCTATCGGCGCCTGCATTGGGAGGCTGGCCTCATTGGCCAGATGCTGTATTTGGAAGCCGAGGCAGCGGGCCTTCGCTCCACCGGTATCGGCTGCTTTTTCGATGCCGAGATGCGGGATGTGCTTGGTCTGACAAGCCAAGACTGGCAGAGCCTTTATCATTTCACAATCGGCGGTGCCGTCGAAGACGATCGGCTGGAAACCTTAAGCGGCTACCACCACCTCGGCGGAATGCGATAGCGTTAGCCACCCTCCATCTTCGGCACCAGGACGATCTCCTTGGCGTCATCGATGCGCTGCAGCAATGCGTCCTCCATCATCTCGCCATCGATGGCGACGGCGAAACCGGTTTCCAGGACCGGCGCCAGCCTCGGATAACGCTCGCCCAGCTTTTTGAACAGCTGCAGCACGTTGGGCGCTTCGATTTCCACCCAGTCATCGTCGCCGGTATATTGGCGCACCTCCCCCATGAAGACGACGCGGGCCATTTCTCTACGCCTCCGACGCGCCGTCCTTGACCGCCTTCTGGATTCTTGGCGGCGATATGGGAAGATTATGGAAGCGCACGCCGACGGCATCGCCAACCGCATTGGCAACGGCGGCCTGCGGCGCCACGATGGGGGTCTCGCCGACGCCGCGCACACCGTAAGGATGGTTCGGGTTCGGCACTTCGATCATGCAGACGTCGATCATCGGCACGTCGGAGGCCACCGGCACCCGGTAATCGAGGAATCCGGGATTTTCCAGGCGGCCCTTGTCGTCATAGATATATTCTTCGTTCAGCGCCCAGCCGATGCCCTGCACGGCGCCGCCTTGCAGCTGGCCTTCCACATAGTCGGGGGAAATGGCGCGGCCCACGTCTTGGAAGACCGTGTAGCGCAACACCTTCACATGGCCCGATGCCTTGTCCACCTCCACATCGACCAGATGGGCGCCGGTGGCCGGTCCCTGGCCGGTGGCGTTAATCTCCGCATGGCCGGCGATGGGCCCGCCGGTCATCGGCGCCTTGGCGGCGATCTCGGCGAGGCTCATGGGTTCATGATCGCCCACATTGGCGCCCGCCGGGCGGGCATGGCCGTCTTCCCAGACCACCTCTTCCTCGGAGACGCCCCAGATTTGGGCGGCCCGCTCGCACGCGACTTGGATGGCGTTGCGCGCCGCCAGCACGCAAGCCATGCCGGTGGCGAAAGTCACGCGGCTGCCGGCGGTCAGGAAGGTAAAGCCGACCGAAGAGGTATCGCCGACGATGGGGCGCACCTTCTCGTATTCGATGCCCAGCTCTTCGGCGACCATGGCCGCCATCGAGGCGCGGCTGCCGCCGATATCGGGATTGCCCTCGATCAGCGTCACCGTGCCGTCGTCGGACACATTGACCGAGGCGCAGCTCATGCCGCCCGCATGCAGCCAATAGCCGGCGGCCAGCCCGCGGCCCTGGTTTTCGCCCAAGGGCGCGCTGTAATGGGGATGGGCTTTGACCGCTTCCAGCACATCGATAAAGCCGATGGGGCCGTATTTGAGGCCCATGACGTTCTGGGTGCCCTCCTTGGCGGCGTTCTTGAGGCGCATTTCCAGCTTGTCGATGCCCAGCTCGCCGGCCAACTCGTTGATCACGCCCTCGACGCCGAAGGCCGCCATCGGCACGCCGGGCGCCCGGTAGGCGGCCACCTTGGGCCGGTTGACGCACACATCGTAGCCCCAGACCTTGACGTTCTCCAAATCATAGGGCGAGAACATGCAGTTCATGGCGGCGCCGACGCTGGCGCCCTTGAAGGCGCCGGCCTGATAGGTCATTTCGCCCTCTGCCGCGGTGATGGTGCCGTCTTTCTTGGCGCCGATCTTGACGCGCACATGGGCGCCGGATGTGGGACCGGTGGCCCGGAACACCTCGTCCCGGGACATGACGATGCGCACCGGACGGCGCGCCAATTGCGACAAGCGGATGGCCACCGGCTCGCCATAGACATTGTTCTTGCCGCCGAAGCCGCCGCCGATTTCAGACGCGGTCACCCGGATGCGCGAAATTTCCATGCCCAATAGCTTGGCGCAGGCGTTGCGGAACACAAAATGGCCCTGGGTGGAGCAGAACAGCTCGACCCCATCATCGGACGCATTGGCGACGCAGGCGTGCGGCTCGATATAACCCTGATGCACCGCCTTGGTGGTGAATTCCCGCTCGATCACCAGATCGGCGGCGGCGAAACCTTTCTCCACATCGCCCTTTTCGGCCCTCGGAATACGGAAGATGTTCGACGGCTTGGCGGTACTTTCATCCTCGCCGACGGTGAACTGGTCATCGTGCAGGATCGGCGCGCCCGGCTGCATGGCTTCCACCGGATCGATCACATGGGGCAGAACCTCGTAATCCACTTCGATCAATTTCAACGCCTCACGGGCGATGGATTCGGACGTGGCCGCCACGGCGGCGACCGGATGGCCGTCATACAAAACCTTGTCAAAGGCCATCATATTCCAGGAAAAATCCCTGAAATCCGAGACCATTGGTCCGTGCGGCCCGGTATGAAAGGGGATATCGGGGAAATCATCGCTGGTGACCACCGCCTTGACGCCGGCCAAGGCCTTGGCCGCCGAGGTATCGATGGATTTGATGCGCGCGTGGGCGTGAGGCGAGCGCAGGATTTTGCCGGTCAGCATCCCCGGCAGATAGAGATCGGCGCCATATTTGGCGCGCCCGGTGACCTTATCGGCGCCGTCCGGGCGGGGATTGCGTTTGCCGACCCATTTAAATTCCGTGTTCACTTCATCGGGCATGATCAGGCTCCTCTCATTTCGGCGGCCGTATTCATGACGGCGCGGATAATTTTGTCGTAGCCGGTGCAGCGGCAGAGATTGCCGGCCAGCCAAAAACGGACCTCGGTCTCGGTCGGGTCCGCGTTCTTTTCCAGCAGGTTCTTGGCGGCGACCAGCACGCCCGGCGTGCAGATACCACATTGCAGGGCCGCCATATCGATGAAGTTGCGCTGCAACGGATGCAGCGCTTCGCCGTCGGCCATGCCTTCGATGGTTTCGATTTTGTGGCCTTGCGCTTCGACGCCCAAGACCAGACAGGAACAGACCAGCCGTCCATCCATGGTAACCGAGCAGGCGCCGCAATCGCCGGTACCGCAACCTTCCTTGGTGCCGGTCAGGTGCAATTCGTCGCGCAGAACATCCAGCAATGTCTGTTCGGTCGCGCAGAGAAATTCGGTCTCATCGCCGTTGATATTCGTGGTTACGTGTATTTTGGCCATGATTAATTCCCTGCCCGTGTGTACGCAATCGACGCCGCCCGGCGCGCCAGAACGCCGGCCACATCGGTGCGGAACTCGACGGTTCCGCGTTTGTCGTCGATGGGGCTGCAAGCGGCACTGACCGCCGCCGCCAGATTGTCCATCGCCGCCGCATCGAGCTTGGTGCCGATGAGCGCGTCCGCCGCCGGCCCAACCAGCAAAGCCGTCGGCGCAACCGCGCCCAAGCCGACCCGGGCTTGGGTGCAAACCCCATCGCCGTCCAGGCTCAGCGAGATGCCGACGCCGACCACCGCGATATCCATTTCCGTTCTCGGGATGAAGCGCAAATAGGCGTCGCCGGAATTGGCCGGGCGCTCGGGTAAAAAGATCGAGGCGACAATTTCGCCGGCGGCCAGTGACGTTTGCCCCGGCCCCGTGGCGATATCTTCGGCGGCCACGTCGCGCGCACCGTCCGGTCCCACCACGCGGGCCACGGCGCCGGCGGCGATCATCGCGGGCACACTGTCGGCGGCGGGCGATGCGTTGCAAAGATTGCCGCCGAGGGAAGCCCGCCCCTGCACCTGGGTCGAGCCGATCAATTCGGCCGCCTCGACCACGCCCGGCCAGGCGGCGGCCAAAGCCCCGTGCTCGCCCAATTCGGCGCCCGGCACGGCGGCGCCGATGCGAAAGCCGCCGTCTTCTTCGGCGATGGTGCGGGTTTCTGCGATGTTTTTGATATCGATCAGCAATGTGGGCTCGACCAGATCAAATTTCATTTGCACCAGCAGATCGGTGCCGCCCGCCAGAATGCGGGCGTTGCCGCCGCCGCCGGCCAGCAACGCCGATGCGGCGGCCAGATCTTCCGGCGCCTCGTATTGTATGTCAGCCAATGTCCCCTCCTGATAGCAAAGCCGGCATTTAAGCGCCCGGCCCTTGAATGAAATCCAGTATTTCCGCCGCGACGGTTGTGTCGGTCGTGCCCATGGACATGGTCGGCGACGGATGATTGTGGCCAAGCAACAGCTTGAACCGGGGCAGCCGCCCGAATTGCCGGGTCAGTTCTGCCGCCAACGCCGTTGCCGACGCGCCGAACATGATCGGTTCAAACTCGGCGGCGGTCACGAAAATGTCGAAGTCGCCCCAGTCCAAATTACCAAGCAAACCCATGCTGTCATATCTGGATGCATCCTCGCCGTAATAGGCCAAGTTGACCCGTTCGGGATTGATGGCATAGGCGCCGGACATCAAAATGACGCCGGCGGCCCCATGCCCGCCATCGGGCTGCAAGTCTTTGTGCAAGGCGAACGTAGCCACGTGGGAGGAGCCCGCCGAATGGCCGATCACATAAATGCGGTCCGGATCGCCGCCATATTCGCCGATATTGGCGCGCGCCCAGGCAACGGCGGCGCCCACATCCTCGGCCCCCGCCGGCCATGGCGCATCGGGTGCCAGCCGATACGTGCAGTTGACGCCAATCATGCCTTGGCCGGCGAAATAATTGGCCACGTTGCCATAAACATAGGGGCCTTCGCTATTTTTGTGGCCCTCGACAAAGCCGCCGCCGTGAAAAAACAAAACCACCGGCAACCGGCCGGACGTTTTGCCGGCGGCCACATGCACATCCAGCAGGTTGCGCGTATCGTCATCGCCATATTGGATATCGCTGGTAATGGTGATGCCGTCCCAATCCAGCGCCTTTAAAAGGGGCAGGTAAAGATCGCGGGTGGCGGCCAGAATCTCCGGGTTGAAGTTGGCGCCCATTTCGCGGATTTTTGCGGCCACATCGGCTTGTACGCCGCGCACCGGGGTGGTTTCGTGCGGTGTGATCTGGTCCATCTCGCCCTCCCAAAATTGAACTTTGCTCACCTATCCTACCGCCTAATCGGCGAGGCGCAATCGGAATTGCCTTTCAAGATATCGGTGTGATCGATTAGACTGGCTGCTCAATATGAGGGGTTGGATGAAAGAGCATGGCAGATTACGAAATGATTTCCGATGCCACCGAATGGCGCGGTCCCGAAATGGTAAAGAACGACGATTGGTGCCATCCGTTTACCGATGCGCATTTGGACGAGGTTCGCGGCGCCCTGGCCGGCGTTACCGGCAAAGGCCTGGAGCTCGGCGCCTTCGGCAAGGAGGCATTTCCCTTGCAAAGTCTTGTCGATGAGCTGGCCTGGGTTCGCACCCAGCTGCAAACCGGGCCCGGCTTCGCCATGCTGCGCGGTTTTCCGGTCGCCGATTTTACCGAGCCTGATCTGCGCCTGATCTATTGGGGTATCGGCCAGCATCTGGGAACGCCGCTGGCGCAGAGCCGGCATGGCGATTTGCTTGGCGATGTGCGCGATATCGGCGCCACCGCCGGCGTCGAGCATGGCCGCGGCTATACCGGCAATGACGAGCTGCAATTTCACTCGGACGGCTGCGACATTTCCGGGCTGTTTTGCCTCAATGTGGCCAAGCAGGGAGGCCTGAGCCAGTTGGTCAGCGCCGCCGCCGCCCACAACGAGATCGCGCGCCGCCGCCCCGATTTGCTGGCGGTTTTGTACAGCCCCTTTTATTGGAGCCACCGGGGTCAGGAGCTGCCCGGAACATCGCCCCATTATTTGCAGCCGGTGTTCGCCACCGAACAGGGTCATTTCGTCGCCCGCTTTCTTCGCAGCCATATCGAATGGGGTCACAAATCGGCGGACGTGGCGCTTACGGCGGAGCAGACCGAAGCCCTGGAATTGCTGCAAGAGGTGACCAGCGATCCACAGCTCACCTTGGAAAAAGCCTTCGCGCCCGGCGATATGCAGTTTACCAATAATCTTAAAGTATTCCACGCCCGCACCGAGTTTACCGACCACGATGATCCGGCCCTGAAACGGCATTTGCTGCGCATGTGGCTGGCGGTGCCCAACTCGCCGCCGCTGCCCGAAAGCTTCAAGGCGTTTTTCCGGGAAACCGGGGCCGGGCGTTTACGCGGCGGCAATCAGGCCTGGCAGGGCACCACCTTCAAAACCACGGAAGCAGTATAAACATATGAGCGATCAAGCCTCCGACACCCTGCCGCTGGCCGGGGTGCGCGTCCTCGAGTTTTGCCACACAATCATGGGCCCGTCGGCGGGGGTGTTGCTGGCCGATCTCGGCGCCGACGTGGTTAAAATCGAAGCCGCGCCGGACGGCGACACAACGCGCCGCATGCGCGGGTTTGGCACCGGCTTTTTCTACGCCTTCAACCGCAACAAGCGCTCCCTGGCGGTCGATCTGAAATCGGACCAGGGGCGGGAATTGATTTACAAGCTGGCCGAAAACACGGACGTGGTCCTGGAAAATTTCGGACCGGGCACCATGGACCGGCTCAAATGCGGCTACGAAGACCTGGCCGCGATCAATTCGCGTCTCATTTATTGCGCGTTGAAAGGCTTCCTTTCGGGCCCCTACGAGCACCGTCCGGCGCTCGATGAGGTGGTGCAATATATGGGCGGCCTCGCGTATATGACCGGCCCGCCGGGCCAGCCCTTGCGCGCCGGGGCTTCGGTGATCGATATCATGGGCGGCATGTTCGCGGTCATCGGCGTGCAGGCTGCCCTGCTCGAGCGGGCCAGCACCGGGCGCGGCCAGTTCGTCAAATCGGCTTTGTACGAATCGACCACCTTCCTGATGACCCAGCATATGGCCGGCGAGGCGATCACCGGCAAACCGGCGCCGCCGATGGCATCGAAAGGCGCGCGCGCCGGCATCTGGTCCATTTACGAAGCGTTTGAAACCTCGGACGGCGAAAAAATATTCATCGGCCTCACCAGCGACAAACATTGGCGCGCCTTCTGGGAACATTTCGAGCGCCCCGACATCATCGAAAACCCGCGCTTCGCCACCAACGCCGACCGGGTCGAGAACCGGCCCGAGTTTCGCGGCGACGTGGTCGATTGCGTAAAAAGCCTCAGCTTGCCGGAAATGACCAAACTGGCGGACAGCATGAACATTCCGTTTGCGCCGGTGGCCAAGCCGGGTGATCTGTTCGACGATCCGCAATTGAACGCCCATGGCCGCATGCTGGATATTGAATTTCCCAACGGCGTTACCAAGCCGGTGCCGCCGATGCCCATCGAAATGGGCGAGCATGTATTCGGACTGCGCCGCCAAGCGCCCAAGGTGGGCGAACATACCCGCGAAATTCTGGGCGAGCTGGGTTTGGACGAAGGCGCCATCGACGCGCTACAGGATCAGGGCGTCATTGTCTGGCCGCAAGACGCTTAAGCGGCGGCTTCCTCTTTCAGGACCGCCATGACGCCGCCGGCGCGGACGATCTTCAACAAATCCTCCGGCATTACGGCGCCCTGCATCTCGGTCCCCTGGGTCAGGTTTTTGACCAGGGACTTTTCGAAATCCAGTTGCAGATCGTCGCCCTCGTTGAAGGCTTCGGAAATGCCTGGGCATGCCATCACCGGCAAGGCTATGGCCACCGAGTTCCGGAAAAAAATACGGCCGAAACTTTCGGCGACGACGCAGCCGATGCCGAGCATTTTCAAATTGGCCGGCGCCTGCTGGCGCGACGAGCCGCAACCGAAATTGGCACCGGCGACGATCACATCGCCTTCCGCCACGCCTTCGGTGAAGCCTTCGTGGATATGCAGGATGGTTTTCTTCGCCTGATCCCACTCCATACCTTTGGAAAAGCTGGGCGCCATGAAATCGGTGTTGATGTCGTCGCCGAACTTCCAGACCTTGCCGTCGACGACGATGGTGTTGCTGATCGACATTTTAAGGGCTCCCCCTAATTCAAATATTTTCTGGGATCGGCGATCTTGCCTTCGATGGCGGACGCCGCCACCGTTTCCGGCGATGCCAGATAGTTGAAGGCGTCGGGCGAGCCCATGCGCCCCTTGAAGTTGCGGTTGGTGGACGCAATGCCGTTTTCGCCGGCGCCCAAGACGCCGGTGGAACCGCCGCCGCAAGGCCCGCAGCCGGGCGGCGCGATCATGGCGCCGGCTTCCACAAACACGTTGAGCACGCCGCTTTTGGTGACATTCATCATCACCTCTTGCGACGATGGGATGACCAGAAGCCGGGTGCCCGGCGCCACCTTGCGGCCCTTCAAGATCACCGCCGCCCGCTCCAAATCCTCGGTCCGGGAATTGGTGCAGGATCCGATGAAGGCTTGTTGCACCGGCACATCGCCGACCTCGGATATGGGCCGCACATTGTCCGGGTTATGGGGGAAGGCCACCTGCGGCTCCAAATTCGTGCAGTTGATGTGATGGGTTTCCACATAGACCGCGTCGGCGTCGGCGGCGAAGGGTTCGATCTTGGCATCGGTGCGGGTGGACAGATATTCGATGGTCTTTTCATCGGCGGCGAACATGGCGAACTTGGCGCCCATTTCGACGCCGGTGTTAGACATGGTCATGCGCGCTTCGACGCTCATCGCGGCGGCGCCGGAGCCGGTAAACTCGATGGACATATACTGCGCCTTGTCGGCGGAATGCTCGCCGAGGAGCGCCATCATCACGTCCTTCGACGTAACCCCCGGCGACAAATCGCCGTCGAGCACGAAATTGATGGTTTCGGGAACCTGGAACCAATTGGAGCCCTTATACATGGAATAGGCCAATTCCGATGCGCCCATTCCGGTGGCCGCTGCGCCCAGCGCGCCG
>Ga0114993_10002151_pt1 | contig 21978 bp, 22 predicted proteins | sample ArcticOcean_MG_C_FD_87042 | JGI IMG/M metagenome (GOLD analysis project Ga0114993, IMG submission 87042) | Marine microbial communities from western Arctic Ocean - ArcticOcean_MG_CB2_150 | ecosystem: Environmental > Aquatic > Marine > Oceanic | place: Arctic Ocean: Canada Basin | collected...
AGGCGGGCGAATCCGACAAGGCCGTGCAGATGGCGAAAGAGATCCAGTCGAAACTGGATCGCGCCGCCAAGTCAGGCACCATGCACATCAACACGGTGGGACGCCGCAAGGCTGTGATCCATCGCCACCTTGCCAAACTGAGCGGTTCCGCCTAGCCAAACTGAGCGGTTCCGCCTAGCCAAACTGAGCGGTTCCGCCTAGACTCCTCCGCAAGATCTTTGCGGCCAGGTAGCTCAGTTGGTAGAGCACTGCACTGAAAATGCAGGTGTCCGCGGTTCGAATCCGCGCCTGGCCACATTCAGAACCACTACCCCACCTGGTCTCATGACCTGGTGGGGTTTTTTTTCAATCGACTTCGCACCTTTTCACCGCTCTGAAAATGCAGTGGTCGGTGGTTCACTGCGCCCCCGACCACCACTGAACCCGCAACGACCCCCTGTCACTCCCGTGGCGGGGGGAGCATTTCCATCTCGGGTAGGACTGTTCCACTGAAACACGGCGGGCACCGCTGACCCGTGAGTCAGAGATGCCAGCCGTGCTACGAGAGGCGTTCCACCAGTTGCGAGATCACTTCGCCCGTGAGGACGACTAGAAAACTGGATCGTTACTGGATCTCGCCTTGTTTTGGGTTTTCTTCCGGGTCTTAGGGCCGCTAAATAAGGTCCCATTTGCACACGATTCTTGTATCCCGCCCGCTACATCTTCCATCTCCTCGTCGGAGACCTTCTCTCGATCCTTGTCGTCGTGCTTCTTGTCGTCGGTCATGTCAGACCCCTTTCGTCGGTTGGTGTTGAACCCGGTATCCGGTTCCAAAGCCGCAACGGACAGAAGCATATTTGACTACTGCCGTCCCTGCCCGTACTGCACGATCCTCACTACACGAACTTCACTACACGAACTTCACTGCACGAACTTCACTGCACGAACTTCACTGCACGATCCTCACTGCACGATACGAAACTGGCCCCTGTTCTGGCGTGCGATGTCGGTGAAGAGGTCGATTCCCTTCTGCCAGGAGCCGATGAAAACGGTGTCGATGCGGTGGCGATCCCAGTTGCCATGATGGATATCCTGCTCCACAAGTTTCGAGTCCGACTGTCCCTGGCAGTATTGAGCACCATCTCCGATCAGGATCAATCTCCTCGAATCGATGTCCAGCGTCGATGTGCGCAAGATTTCCAGTCCCGCAACCACTCCGGTCGAGATGCAGGTGGTACCCCCGGGGACCAGTTGGCCGAGGAACTCTTTTGCCGAAATACAGGCATTGGGCCCAGCAGCGATCATCTCGGGATTGCAGATCTCGATCCGGTCGGAGAAGGCCAGCAGGCCCAGTTCCGCATCGGAGGACAGATCCTCGATGGCCAGCACCAGTTCGTGCAACAAGTCATTCCACTTGTCACCATCGGCTCGACCCATCGACCCGCTAAAATCGACCACGAACATGAACGCATCCCCCTCGTAGATGCGACCGTAGAACTGGATCGATTCGGGGATGTCTTCTTCTTCGGTAGGAGCATCGGCTCCACCACCGGAGGGAAGATCGAGGGGGCGTCGTTGCGGACTGTCGGCACCGACCAGAGTCAGTACCAGTGCCAGCAAGACAACACAGGGAAGGAACAGTACCAGCACTCTCATCGTGCCACTCACTCACCAGGCGGACAGATTTCTTTCTCCAGTCGGACCGGTTCCACAGCTGGGTGCATCCGGTCCTCGGTTACTCCATCCCATCAACGGCTTTGCCAACCTTCTGGTTCCCAGCGGTAGAAAGTGCAGCGCGAGCGCAGCGATCCGCAGCCGTTTCGAGATCGACAAGTCAGTGAGGACCCTTCGCCGGTCCATCGTCGGTCTTGTACCAGTGGGAATAGATGCTGGTTCACAGGGTTACTGAACGATCCGCATCTGTCCGCCATTCTCCTGGGCGATGGCGCTGAACAGATCGATTCCAGCGGTGTAGTTCCCGAGGAAGATGGTGTCGATGCGATGCCTGTCCCAATTTCCCATGACGATCTCCGCCACCACCATCTCGGCATCGTTATTGCCGCTGCAAAACTGTGCTCCATCGCCGATCAAGATCAACCTTCTGGAATTGACCTCTTTCGACGAGGTGCGGAGAATTTGCAGTCCAGCATTGACTCCCAGAGAGATACAAGTCGCCCCCATCGGTTGCAGTTCCGAGAGAAAGGTGATGGCCAGCGAACGGGCACTGGGACCGGAGACGACCATCTGATCGTTCCACGGCACGATCGGAGTGGAAAATGCCACAATCCCCAGCTCTGCATTGCTGGATAGGCTTTGAATGGCGGTGACCATCTCTTGGAGCAGGGTGCCCCACTTGCCGCCGGTACTCATCGATCCACTGCGATCGATGACGAACAGGAACGCATCGGCCTCGTAGTGATGACCATAGAAGTGGATGATCTCGGCAATCTCATCTTGGTCCTGCAGCGACTGTCGCGATCCTCCCGACGGAAGGTCGAGAGGACGACGTACCGGAGGCTCTGCACCGAATGCAGTGAAAACCCACAATCCACTGAGTAACACGATCAATTTTTTCATCTTCTTCAGCTCGCCAGGCGGGCGATCTCACCGGGGCGGGCGAGTCACCTGTCAGTGCTCCTTTGACCCTCTTCGGCAATTTCGAGGCCACTCTGAAGAGCAATCGATGGATACACTCAGAATCGGCAATGGCGGTCGCAGGGAGTGATTCGTACGGGTATGCTGTTGCCAAGTTACGAAGATGGAGTCTGGACAGAATCCGATCGCCCCAGAAAGACGCAATGGCCATCGTCTCATTTCGACACACGAGCAGTGCCCTGCTGCTGGGAGCGCTACTGGGTCTGCTGAGCAGTTGGCCACTGACCACGCCGGCGGATCCACCCGTCGCCGTCATCGCCCACCAGGTGATGCAAGTGGTCGAAAGCCGCTACATCGAGGCTGTCGATGGCCCGCAGTGGCTGCTCGACGGACTTGACCAGGCACTCTCCCAACTCGATCGGCACAGTCGTTTCTTCCCGCCCGCGGAGGCGACCCGATTCGAACAGGAAACCGGCGGCATCCTGTTCGGGATCGGCATCATCATGAAGAAGAACGAAAGCGGTGGAGCCTCCATCGAGAAGGTGCTGCCGGAGGGGCCCGCACAACGGGCTGGAATCCTTGCCGGAGATCAGATCGTCTCCATCGAAGGGGACCGTTCCGAGGATTGGGAACTGGCGCAGATCTCGGCACGGATTCGCGGGATTCTCGATACCGAAGTCTCGCTCGGTCTGCGGAGAAACGGCACCGAACTGGAGATCACTGCTCGTCGTGCCGAGGTCCAGATCCCCAGCATCACCGAATCCGCGTTCTTCACTGCCGTGGATCGATCCACCCCCTCGATCGGCCTGATCCGTTTGCAACAGTTCCAGCCAGAGAGTGCATCTCAAATTCAGCAAGCGGTCGAGAAGATGATCGACTCCGGTGCCGAGGGAGTGATCCTCGATCTGCGAAATAACGGCGGAGGCTTGCTTCACGAGGCGGTCAAGATCGTTTCCTTGTTCCTGAAGGAGGGACAGACGGTGGTCTCGACCCGCGGTCGAACGGGCTCGGGTGATCACCAGGTCTTCCAGAACGAGGATGATGGTCCCTTCCTCGAGTTACCGCTGGCGATCCTGATCGACCGTTACAGTGCCAGCGCTTCCGAGATCGTGGCGTCTTCACTTCGAGATCATCAGCGTGCGGTACTGGTCGGAGAGGTCTCCTTCGGCAAGTGGTCCGTACAGGACTTGATCTCCGTCGGCCGTGGCAAGACTCACTCTCTGGTGAAGTTGACCACCCAGTCGTTCCATGCCCCGCAAGGCCTCAGGGTGACCCAGGATGAAAACGGTGACCGGGCAGGAATCCAGCCCGATCTGGAGGTCGAGACCCCATCACAACAGCATCTCCAGTTGAGCAGCCACTGGCGCCAGCGCAGTTTTGATCGGATCGAAAACCCAGCAGAACTTACACGTCTCGCAGATCCCGATGGTTCGCTGGAGATCGACGAAATCGGCAACGGAGATCCGGTCCTCTCGGCGGCGATCCAATTACTTCGAGATGCCCCATCCCGAACAACTCTGCTGAACAACTCGACTCCCGTCTCGCAGAAGACGGAAAGTCCGGCCGCTGAGGAGACGCCACGATGAAGGTCCTGGCGATCGAAACTACCTGTGATGAAACCGCCGCTGCAGTGGTCGAGCGAGGCCCGGTGGTCCTCTCCGACGTGGTGTATTCTCAGATCGAGGAGCATGCACCCTTCGGTGGTGTGGTGCCGGAGATTGCCAGCCGAAGTCATGTCGAGCAGTTGACCGCGGTGATCGAGGAGGCGCTGACCCGCGCTCAATTGCACCCCTGCGATCTCGACGCCATCGCGGTCGCCCATCGACCCGGTCTGATCGGCGCCCTGATGATCGGGGTGACCACCGCCAAGGCTCTGGCCTGGTCGTGGGACCTCCCCATCATCGGCGTACACCACCTGCAGGCGCACCTTGAAGCGGCGGCGCTGGCGGGAGAAGAGATCTCCACACCGTACCTGGGTGTGGTGATTTCCGGAGGCCACACCGATATGCACCGCGTCGAAGAAGCGGGCCGCTCGAGGTGGCTCGGTGGCACTCGCGACGATGCCCTCGGTGAGGCCTTTGACAAGGTCGCCGCGGTGCTGGGACTGGGTTATCCAGGGGGTCCCGCGGTCGAACGTGCTGCCCTTCAGGGAAACCCGAAGGCGCTCCGATTGCCACGAACCTTGCTCGCTAAGGACTCGCTCGACTTCTCCTTTTCCGGCATCAAAACTGCAGTGCTGTATCGCTGGCGCGGCCCCAATGCGACATACCCGGGACGAGCTCCCGGAGCTCCAGAGCCGCAAGACATCTGTGCAGCATTCCAGGAGGCGGTCTTCGATGTACTGGCGGAGAAGATCCGACGTGCGTGTACACAAGAGTCGCTTTGCGAAGTGGTGCTCGGTGGCGGAGTCACCGCCAACCAGGCGCTACGGCAAGGATTGGCCCAAAGGCTGGGGAATCAGTTCCGACTGGTCTTTCCCCCCTTGCAGTTTGCCACCGACAACGCTGCAATGATCGGAGCCCTCGCCTTGCGACGGCTCGAGGATGGTCATCGAGACGACCTGGAACTGGTCGCGGAAGCGCAACCATGATGCAACATGACAATCTTGACCTCGATCATGACCGCCAGCAACGATGCGGATTTCCCGAGGTGGTCTACGGCGCGGGCAAGACTCCAGAGGAGATTGTTTCGGCTCTCACTTCCATTGCGGATCGAGCCAATATCGCCCTGGCGACCCGCGTCGATGATCAAGTGGGTGCTGACATCGCCAGTCAGATCGATGGTGCCCAGTGGCACCATCGATGTCGCTGTATCTCCATCGACCGGGAGAATCGTCAGCGGCAGGGTCAGGTCACCATCATCTGCGCCGGATCGAGTGACCTTCCGGTCGCCCAGGAGGCACGTTTGACCGCAGATCTCGCCGGAGCCTGTACCGAAGTGATCCCCGATGCAGGGGTCGCCGGCATCCACCGCATCCTCGCTCACGATAAGAATCTTCGAAGTTCCAATGCTCTGATCGTGGTCGCTGGCATGGAAGGCGCACTTCCTTCGGTGGTGGCGGGCAGGGTCGCCGTACCGGTGATTGCGGTCCCCACCAGCATCGGCTACGGCGCTGCCTTTGGCGGAATTACGGCTCTCCTGGGGATGCTATGCTCCTGCTCGGCGGGTATCTCCGTGGTCAACATCGATAATGGTTTCGGCGCCGGAATCATCGCGGCTCGAATCAATCGTCTCGCCTGCGAGGGAGGCCCTGCCAGTGGTCGGTGAGACCTTCCCCGCCCTGCCTCCTCGTCCGTTCGACGCCAACAAATCGACGATGGGATCGGTGACGGTGGTGGGCGCATCGACAGGTCTCAGTGGTGCCGCATTGCTGGCGGCTCATGCGGCGATTCGTTCCGGCTGTGGTCGAGTGACCGTCGCAGTCCCCGCAACCGTGGCAAATGTCGCCGAGGAGCAAAAACCGCTCGAAGTGATGTGCTGGAGCCCCCACGATGGAGAGTCTTGCTGGACTGCTACTGCCATCGAATCGCTACTGGAATCCCCCCACCCCGATTGCTGGGTCTTCGGCTGCGGTCTCGGCCGCGATCGGAGGAGCACTGCAGCGCTCGCCACCTGGCTCGAGGCCCGATCGAATCCGGCAGTGATCGATGCCGATGGATTGTGGCACCTGGGTGAAGATCCAGCGCTGATCGGCCAACTCGGCCAAGACACCATCTTGACCCCCCATGAGGGAGAACTGAATCGGCTGGCAGAAGTATTCGACCTGAAGGGTTTGCGACGAGAAGATCTCGGCACCACACTGCATCAGAGAAGTGGTTCAGTGGTGGTCGCCAAGGGCCCTGGCACCATCACCGTAGGACCCTCAGGGGTGTTTCCCAACCGCACTGGCAATCCGGGCATGGCCACCGCCGGCAGCGGAGATGTGCTGGCGGGAGTGATCGGAGCGCTGGTCGCGCGGGGGGATCCACCCGAAACTGCGGCCCGTAGAGGTGTCTGGCTCCACGGATACGCAGGCGACCTTGCCGCACGACGACGAGGCCAGGAATCGATGATCGCCGGAGACATCATCGAGATGCTGGGCGAGGCTTTTCAGAAACTGGAGGAGTGCCGATGAAGATGCCGATGGAACAGTGCCAGGTCGATGACTTCGAGGTGATCGAGAATGTTCACCTCGGGGAAGGGTGGTTCCGCCTCGATGTCGAAGCGCCCTCCATCGCATCGACGTCACGAGCGGGCCAGTTCGTCCAGGTCCGTATCGGAGCCACCGACGATCCACTGATCCGGCGTCCCTTCAGCATCTTCGATGTGGGACCGGAGCCGGGACCTGAGGCGACGATGCTGCGCTTGCTGGTGCAAAGAGTCGGTCCCGGAACCACCGCCATGACGCAGTTGTCCGCCGGAGATCGGATTCACCTGATGGGTCCACTCGGACACCCGATGCCACGACCCTCTCTGGGAGAGGACGGCGTCTTGCTACTGATCGGAGGGGGCATCGGTGTCGCCCCACTCTACTTCTATTGTCGCGAGCTGGCCGCAGAGGGATCACCGCTGAAGCATCAGGTGCTACTGGGAGCCCGCAGTTCCTCCCTGCTGATCGGCATCGAAGCCTTCCACAAGATCGGTGTCGAGACTCACGCGGCGACCGACGATGGCAGCAGCGGTTTTCACGGCAATGTCATCGAACTGCTCGAGGAGAAGCTGGAGTCCTTCTCCGATCTTGGCCAGGTCGCCGGCATCGGTTGTGGTCCTCACGGGATGAATCTGGCGCTGCGTGATATCGCCATCGAGCGCGATCTGGAATTCTCCATCTCCCTCGAGAATTACATGCCGTGCGGATTTGGAGCCTGTTTTGGCTGCGTCATCGAGGGTCCCGCCGATCAGCCACTGCGCTATCGCAGGGTCTGCGTCGAGGGTCCCTGCTTTCCGGTGCGGGAGTTGCCAGAGAAGTTCTAGCCGTACACTTCCGTTACGGCTACTCGACTCCCCCCCCTCGGGTGCTCCACCCGAGAGCCGCAGACTCTGCAGAATCCTCCCCCGATGCCGCCAGAAGCGTATCTATTGGTGACGGAGTCGCATTTCGCCGGGGCGATGGAGATTCTCGGCCCGCTCCCGATGCTAATACTGGCTGCTTTCTGGCCACAATATTCGGGTCAGCCGTTCTTCTGGAAGTCAGTCCCTCGATTGGCTATGGTGTCTCCGGCAAGGAACGGCATTTGTCCCGGTGTGAGTCGGAAGAGATCTGCTGAATTGTGCCTTTGACTTGTTGCCATGATCGGCTGCTGAAGCATCGAATGCTGTGTCGATGGTATGTCGATGGTATGTCGATGGTATGTCGATGGTGTGTCGATGGCGTTGCGCCGTCACGGTGTTACTGCGGGTGCCGTTGCCAACGGTGATGTTGCCAAAGGTGATACTGGGATCGGATTCGTACGAGTTTCAGATCTCGCAAAGTTTGTACTCCGGAGGGGCATCGGCCCCCTCGATCCTGATGCGCCGGGAGAGTGAACCCCTCTCCCGGCTTTTTTCATCGCCGGAACAGAGTCATTCACTCCACTGACCCGGTGAGGTCTCAGGTGTGACGGAGCCATCGAGCGGCTCCTTCTGACACCCACTCGCCAAACTCTCGAGCTCCTTGGAAATCGCCGCAGACAACACACGGCACCCCTCCACAGTCACCACCACCATATCCTCGATGCGAATCCCGAAACCCTCTTCTGAGATATAGATCCCGGGTTCGACGGTCACCACCATCCCCTTCTGAAACTTGCGGAAGGGTCCGACATCGTGCATATCCATCCCCACGTGATGACTGGTACCGTGAGGAAAATAAGCGGAATAACCCGCCTCTCGAATCACCGCTCGAGCGGCGGCGTCCACATCGCGAGTGGTCGCCCCGACACGAACCGCAGCGATGCCTGCTTGCTGTGCGCGCCAGACCACCTGATAGATCTCTCGCTGTCGATCGGTCCATTTTCCGTCGACCGGAACCGTTCTCGTGATGTCGGCGGTGTACGGACCACAACGAGTTCCGACATCCATCCGCAACAGATCTCCCGATTGGACCGGCCCATCATTTTTCATCCAGTGCAGGCAACAATTATTCTTGCCACTACCGACGATGGAAGGAAACCCGGGTGCCGGAGATCCCAGTCGGCGGAACTGCGCCTCGATAGCGGCCTCGACTTGACACTCGTTGCCACCGGCGATGGCCGCTGCCGCACCGGCGCGCAGCCCCACCTCGGTGCGCTCGATGGCAGTCTCGAGTTGTTGCACTTCCCAGTCGCTCTTGATCTGTCGCAGCGGATGGACCACCTCGCTGGCATCGAGGAGTGACCCCTTCCAGCCAGAGCGGCGCACCGACTCCAACCATTCAGGTTCGAACTAACGCGGCGGCGAGAATCGTGACCACTTCCCTTCGGCGAGCCACCGTTGGGTGATCCATGACTGGAAGTCCGCTAGCGGACGGGTCTCCTCGACTCCGGTGGACTTCCTGGCCACATCCCCAGGACTGGCTCGAGGACCGTGCCACTGTTCCCAGGAAGGATCACTGGCAGGCAAGAACAGGATGCTTCGAGGAGGATCCTGATCGGAATCGATGGCGAGGATCGCACCTTCGCAGCGCAGGCCGATCAGATACTGCGAATCACGGCTGACTTCGATCCCCCCGCTTCGACCACCAGCACTGCACCCTGCAAGGCACTGGCGACCAGGGAACGACGGCTGGCGAGTTCCTCGGCTGCGGGCCCGGGGTCGGCAGCGAAGGCGGAAAGGACGGTGAATCCACCTGGCCAGAGGAGAGTACAAAAGCAGAGGCAGCGGAGGGTACAGAGCGAATTCATGAGTTCACTCGGCCTGTTCCAACCCATCGATGCGAGTCGCCAGCTGGAAATCAACGGCGGTCAAACCATCGACCGAATGGGTATAGATCTTCACTCCTACCCGGCCCCAACTCAGTTCCAGGTCCGGATGATGGCCGAGAGCCTCCGCCACCGCACCGATCCTGTGGATCCGCTCGAGAGCCGAGACGAAATCGGCAAAGCGATAACTACGAACCAGGTGATGCCGCTCCTCGACTCGCCAGTCGGGACGACTCTCCAGCCAGTTGTCGATCTGCTCCGATGAGACCTTTGTCTGCCGATCGACGGCGGGAGCAGGCTCCTCGGGAGAAGTCTCGTCAGCGGGTTGGCCGAGATTCATGGCAGTCTCCTGAAACTGGATCTTGGGGGCGATCCTTGGGCAATCCTTGGGCGATCCTTGGGCGATCCACGAGTGCTAGATCAGCACCCTGACAGGTCAGTCAGTATAGTCATAATATCACCGATAGTAAGGACTTAAGCCAAAACCGGTGGCTCCCCTTAGCCGCCCAAAGGCCGACCTGGCCAGATGCGGCCAGTTAAATCGATCGAATTCCGTGAAATCGCCTGTTAAGCGCTGTTTCTCGATTGGCATACACCTTGCATACAAACTGATGCAGATATTGAATTCGTACAGATCGAATCGGCTCAGGATTACCTGCAGTGCAGGTCTGGCAGTTTCGCCTTGTTATGCAAAACTCGTTTATTCAATCCGCACTGTGCGTTTATGTCAGTGCGATTGCCTCTGGTCACCGGCAGGGGTTTGAGGAGGGACAGGGATGGCCCTCTTCGACTTCGGCGACCAGGGGCTATTATTTTATCTTCCTTTATTGCGCCCCCCCTTTGCCCCTCTCCGACTGCCCCCTTCCTCGCTAGATCATCACCGTTGGCATCTGTACCCTTGATGCAACGGGCTCAATACCCTGGGAGGGAATGGATTGACTGCTCTTCTCGAACTACCCACTTTGGTTCTCAATCGAGCGTGGATGCCGATCCACACCCTACCGGCAAGGCTCGCCATCGGCATGGTCGCGCGGAATGCGGCACGAATCATCGATCCCGAGACCTATTCGGTTCATGATCTCCAATCGTGGCATACGATTTCGCAAGGCAAGAAGTTGGTCGAGGGACTCTCCATCCGCTCCGAAACTCTTTCCCTGGCTCCTCTCGAGGTGATCGTTCTCACCTGCTATTCCGGGGTCGGTGATCAAACCGTCACCTTCTCTCGACTCAACCTGTACCGCCGCGATCGAAATACTTGCCAGTACTGTGGCGATCGCCCGGGTACTCGAGAATTGACCATCGATCACATCTTGCCACGCAGTCGTGGAGGCAAGTTGAGCTGGGAAAATTGTGTTCTCGCGTGTGTCAGTTGCAACAAGCGCAAGGCCAATCGAACCCCGGAGGAAGCACAGATGGATCTGCTGTCTGAACCGAGCCAGCCGGACTGGCGAATGATCCGGCGGATCCCCCCCCGGCCGATCTGGTCATCGTGGGAGAAGTTCATCAGTGACGCCTACTGGAGGCAAGAGTTGATCGATTGAGGAGAGGGCCAGTGGGTCGATCCTCCCGACGGTTGCACTGGGATCCAGTCCTACTTCTCGGAGTGGGATCTGGCGCAGTAGATGCGCCCGTGGGGCTTGACCCGAAGGCGCCCCACCAGAGCGCTGATTTCTCCGAGGGGCCGGATGCCCCGATCCCCATCATCGACCGGAAGTTCGGCGGAAGCTGCGAGATCCGGTGGAGGAGCCACCACGTCGGCCATCGGATCGAGGCTCGGATCCGAGTCGCGTAGTTGTGCCACCCGCTCATCGAGCCACCGTACCACCTCCTCAACACTCTCTCCCTCGACGATTTCATCGGTGGCACGATGATGCTTTCGATGAAGGATTCGACACGCATCCAGATGGCCGGGAGCGCCTCGATCTCGAACCGCTTGCTGGAGCAAGCCGTGGATGCGCGGATCATCCCAGCGCTGGTACTCCTCCGGCGAATCGGGATATCGTCCGAGAGGGATCACCGCCCGCAGGAAATCGAGCAGATGGCGATCGAGGATCCGGCGGGTGTGATGAAAGTAAACCTGGGTGAACATCGAGAAGCGTGCCCACTGCATTCCCTCTGCTGCGAGGACACCCCCTCGCTCGATTCCGAGCCGCACTCCATCCGCAGTCTCGATCGGTTGCAGCGTGTGGAGGATTCGCGGCAGATCAAACTGACCGTACTGAACGCCAAGGCCTTGTGAATCACGCAGCAAGTAATCCATTCGATCCGCTCCAAAACGACCACACACCAGTGAGCGAATGAAGCGAAGATCCGCAGGGAGTCGACGATCCGCAGGATCGAGTACACGCACCACTGACGGGTAAAGGTCGTCTCCGCGAATCGCCATCGGTTGCGCCACCTGTGGATCCTCCAGCAGGGCACAGGTCATCTCCTCGTGCCCTCCTCGCGGCAGCAACTGCTCGGTGACGTGAGAAAATGGAGCGTGGCCCAGGTCGTGCAGCAGCGCCACGTGTCGAGCGATTCGCAGCAGGCGTACCCACTGCCTCTCATCGGCGACAAGACCCAGCGGAGCGAGCAGACGATCGAGACCGAGACGACCTCGCATCTCCTCCAGCAGCCGGGTGGCCACCTCGAGGGTACCGAGGGCATGTTCGAAGCGGCTGTGGCGAGCACCGGGGTACACCCGATCGGTGAGCCCCAGTTGCGAGATCGATCGCAAGCGCTGGACCGGTGCACCATCGAGCAGCGGGAGGTCTTCCCGTTCCAGACGAATCAGGCCGTGAACCGGATCTCGAATCGCTTCCGACAGGATCAAAACGACCCCCCCTCTCACACCTCAGCATGAGGTGAGGAAACCTCTTCAGCAAGATGGGACGGCGGTTATCCTCAGGGCAAAGGAGTTACGTGAGCGGCAGCCACTATTTTCACCACCAGCATCTCTGTCTCGACGGGATCGAACTGGGGTTCGCTGCGATCTGGCACGATGACCAGTTGCTGGCCACATCTCTCAGCCCCGATGAAGATCGAGCCCGCCAACAGTGTCAGTTACAGGCCGGTTCTCCCCGATTGAAGCGGGCTCCCTTTCCGCAGCCGCTGGAGCAGGACATCCGTGCGGCCATGGCGGGACAGCCGGTGGTCTGGCACTACCCGGCCAGCCCACGGATCGGTACTCCTTTCGAGCGTCAGGTGTGGCAGCAGATGGAACAGATCGTGGTGGGCTCGACACTCGAATATGGACAGTTGGCCCGCCGAATACAGCGACCGGGTGCCGCCCGGGCAGTCGGCAGCGCCTGCGGAAAAAATCCGCTGCCCTTGAGGGTTCCCTGCCATCGAGTGGTCCAGGCGGGGGGCCGTCTGGGTGGATTTACCGGCGACCTTCGGGTGAAAGCGCTCCTCCTTGCGAGAGAATCCGCAACCTCGGAGCGTGACCCGAAGACATGAACATGTGATGCAAGGCTTCGCGCTCCTTGCCTTGCTTGATGTAGAGCTGCGCCAGCAGACGGTGGCAGGATGTGCGGCCCGGATCGCCCTGCAGGGAGAAGAAGAGGCACTCCGCCGCCAGATCCTCGATACCATCTTCCAGTAACAACAGTGCGAAGCGCTCCCAGGCCGCAGAGCAGGCAGGATCCGCTCTCAGTAGTAAGGCCAGGTCAGATCGGGCTTCCGCCAGCATCCCCGATTCCTGAAGAGCACAGGCGACCTCAAAGGTGCCACTGGGAATCCCTGACTGTCGCACCAGCACCTGATGATCCCCGAACAGGGAATAATGCTCCAGGATCAGGCCGTCGATATTTTCCGCAAAGGGAACCAGAACATGATCAACATCCGCATCGATGGTGGCTCTTCGATGAGTGCCACCGACCAGACCGTGAGCCCAGCGACCACCGACCGCTGCGCCGGGTGGGAGTAGCCGTTCCAGCCCTTCTCTCGACCTCTGCCAGTGCTCATCTTCGTGGGAGATGCGGTGCAGGTTGAGGGGCAGACAGAACGCCACCGTCGCCGCCACCGCAAGCCACACCCCCTGCGACCGTTTCATTCCAGAGCGAATCGCCAGGACGATGGCCAGTCCCACCACCGACAATCCCATCGACATGGCGACACGGACCTGGGAGTCGGCACTCCCCGATGAAGCGAGGGAAGCCACCAACAAACTGGTGACCACGAACAGGGTCAACGCCAGACGAGGTCCAGTTCCCGCCAGAGTCGCAGTGGCGATCACCGTACGCCCGCGCGAAGCGAGCAGGTCGATGGTGAGGAGGATTCCGATCGGAATCAGTACGACCAACGGGAACACCGGCAGGGTGCCCGACAGCAGCCACGGTAACAAACCAGCCACCAGAGTCATTCGCATCGGACGGAACTGCGAATCTCGACCACGAGGGCCGGCGATCAACACGGCGAGGACAGTCAACAGCCAGCCCGGATCGGATCCGAAGATCGACGGCACCGCACCGCTTCGATAGAGGTCGGTACAGCCAGTCATTCCAGTGGCCAAACTGATCGGATCCGCACCCATCTGACGCAACGACAACAAGATGGCTGCAGCCAGCAGAGTCAACACCCACCCCTCCGGGCGTAGGTGACGAGGAATCGAACGGCGCACTCCTTCGATCCAGCAGGCGGGTGCCACCACCATGATCAGCGGGCTGATACCCCATTGCAGCAATGCACAGAGGAATAAGGCCACCCATGGAGCAGGCTTCCAGCGAGCGCCGGCAAACAATGCCAGTGCCAGCACCGAGAGAGCCGCCAGTGGAACCGTGTTGGGAACGCTGGCCCAGGGCAAGAGTGTCGGCTGCAGTGCCACCACCAGTGCCGCCAGGATTCCTACCGCCTCACCTCTCCGCCGAACCAGCGCAAAGGCGACCAGTAACAAACAGCCGATCAATGGGATCACCGAGAAGACCTTGAGGGAGTCGAAGCCATCGCCGAAGAAATCCATCGACCAGCCGACCATCGAGGTCAAGATGGGTGCATCTACGCTGGCCGGAACTCCCGCATCGAGGCCGTAGAATTCAGCACGTGCATGAGCGAAGGGCCAGGTACCCGTTTCCGGATACACCGAAGCGACACCCGTCGGCAGATCAGGGTCACCGGTAGACTTGCCACTGAGAAGAATGGCCATACAGATGACAAGCGCCAAGGCCAGTCCAGCCATCGGCATCCTTGGAGTCGGCCTCCTCGATGTCGGACTCCACTGCATATTCACGGAGCATCAGATACGATGCGGGAGCGAATCCCTAATTTTTTCGAGCGGTAACGAAGTTGTCGGTAGGAGACCCCGAGTAATCGGGCTGCACGGGTCTGATTCCCCCCGGTGCGCTCCAGTGCCTGAAGAATCAGCGAGCGCTCCGCCTCTTCCAGGTATTGTTCCAGCTGGCAGCCCTCCTCGGCCAGTGCGATCGTGCCAGTACCGTTGGAGGCTGTCACGACCTCCGTCACTGGTTTCGAGCTCAACTCCGAACTCTCCGGCAGGCGAGTCGAAGAACCGACAGTCGCCAGATCAAACGCCTCAATCAGACGTCCACGGGCAAGAGCCACCTGCCGCTGGATCACATTTTCCAATTCTCGGACATTGCCGGGCCAGTCGTGATCATGCAAGACCTGCCATGCCTCATCCGTGAGGCCATCGATGGTCTTGCTCATCTTCTCGGCGTGACGACGCAGGAAGTGTCCCGCCAGCAGAGGTAGATCGTCTTTTCTCTCTCGAAGTGGTGGCAGGTGTAGTGGGATGACATTGAGTCGATAGAACAGATCTTCCCTGAATCGTCCCTCCCTCACCTCCTTGGCGAGATCCTTGTTGGTCGCGGCGATGATACGCACATCGGTGGAAATCTCCTGATCTCCACCCACCGGGATCACCTTGCGTGATTCGAGTGAGCGAAGAATCCGCACCTGGGTCGCCAGGCTCATGTCTGCCACTTCATCGAGAAAAAGAGTGCCGCCGTCAGCGCTGAGAAACACACCCTTTCGTTCCTCGACAGCACCGGTGAATGCTCCTTTGACATGTCCGAACAGTTCACTCTCCAGCAACCCTTCAGTGAAGGCAGAACAATTGACGGCGACGAATTGTCTCTGGCGACGCTGGGAGCCGTCGTGGATCGCTCGTGCGATCAATTCCTTACCACAGCCACTTTCGCCGGTGACCATCACTGTGGAATCAATCGGAGCGACTCGTTCAACCACATCGAGCATTTCTCGCATCACCGGAGTATTTCCGATGAGACGTCGGACCACCGGCTGATTCGTGGCCTCGGTCTGATCAGTGGTAGCGGCCATCGCTCTACGGACGGCACCCCTCACGTCATCGTTCTGGAATGGCTTTCGCAGGAAATCGAATCCTCCTCGACGCATCGATTCGATGGCCACATCTGAGGTGGAAAATGCGGTCATCACCAGGATCGGCATCGCTGGAGCCACAAATCTGGCAGCCTCCAGTAAGTCCATTCCATCGAGTCCGCCCATTCTCATGTCCTGGATGAAGATGCGCGCTCCACGGGTCTGGAGGATTTCCATCGCCTCCTCCCCTGACGCAACACACTGCACCTGATAGCCCTCATTGGAGAGGACGATTTCAAGGAACTCGCGCATACTCTGCTCATCGTCTGCGACCAGGATATCGAGTGGAATGGATGGCATCAGATGACTACTTTCGCAGGAGTACGAGTCGCTGTGGGCAGTGCCGCTTGAAAGGTCGTGCCAGTTCCGGGTTGGCTCTTCACATCGATCCAGCCACCGGCCGATTCGAGGATTTTTCTCACCAGAGCCAGTCCCAGTCCCCCCTCACGGGTCTTGGTCGAGACAAATGGCAAGAAGGCTCTTTTTTGTAGTTCAACAGACATACCAGCACCGTCATCCGAGACTTCGAGCAGGACATGATCATCTCGCTGTGAGCAGGAGATCTTCAGTTGACCCGCTCCCGCCTCAATGGCGTTGATGACCAGATTACGAATCACCTGATGAAGAGAATCTGCATCTCCGAGAACTCGCGAATCCTCTTCGAGTTGGCGGATCACGGTGAGATCCCTGGCATCTTGCCGCTGACCGATCGACTCGAGCACTTCCTCGATAACAGCGTTCAGATCCACCTCGGTGGATTGTTCGACCCGACGAGATCGAGAGTATTCGAGGAATCCATCGACGGTTCGGTCGAGCCGATCCGATTCTCTTCTGACGATGGTCTCCATTCGCTGCGCCTGCTCGGGAGGCAAGGTTCCCGAAACCAGTTCCACTGCCGCTCCCCTGAGAGAAGCGAGTGGATTGCGGATCTCATGGGCCAGTCCAAGAGCCAACTCTTCCAGTGCTTCCAGGTGTTGGAGCCGGGCTTCCGCTTCGATCGCCCGCAGCTCGGAGCTGCGATCGGTGAACACTGCCACTCGCAATCCTCCGTCGATCACCGTGGTTCGCACCTGGAAACTCTTCTTCAGTCCGACTCTGGGAGACCAATCGATGCAATGACCGAAATGGCCCGACTGGCTGAAGGCGAGGCAGAGCTCCTCATCCGTGGATCGGCGTAGAAGTTCTGAAAGTGGCTCTCCTCGCCAATCATCTCCCTCGGGAAACTCGAGCAAGGTTCGGGCGGCGGGGTTGGTGCGGATCACACGCCCCTTCAAATCTGTGACGATGATGCCCTCCTCGAGTGCATGAACGATTCGATCATGTTCCTCTTCGAGAGCCCTCCAGCGATGAGTCAACCGACCACTCAAGATGGCGACTCCGTGCAACGCCAGAGCCATCGCCATCCAGGACGCGGCTCCCTGACTGATGGTTTCTGCGTTCGACGTCTGGGAGATCAAAATGGTGGCGGCAGCCAGCACCAAGGAAGCCACGGTGGCTCGTAGTACTCCGGCTCGGGTCCCCCGTCTCGCTCCGGTGATGACGATAACCACCGGCAACAGGGGAGCAAACGGTGATGCGACTCCGCCGGTGATCGACACCAGAGCCAGGGAAGCGATCAGGTCTACCGTTTCCTGGCGCAATCTCATCTCGGGGAAGAGTAGAGTCAGAAGTGCACATGTGGCCCAACCGAACAGGACCAACGACAGTAACCAACCGCCACTACCGGTCGGCAGCATCGCCGTCAGGCCAAATGCCATCATCGGGATGCCCGCATGGATGACGATGTTCAGTGGTCGTTCCTGTGACATTTCTCTACTCCCGGTCGGGGAATTACTTCCCCATGTTTCCAATCATTCCAAGCAGCGGCAAGAACATCGCAATGACCATCGATCCGACGACGGCGCCCATGATGCAAATCAAGAAAGGCTCGATGAGCGAGGTCAGTTGCTTGACTGTCGCGCGAACTTCTCGGTCGTAGAACTGGGATACTTTCTCGAGAAGTTGTTCGAGAGAGCCAGATCGTTCACCGATGCTGATCATGCGAGTGACCATCGCAGGAAACTGTTTCGACCTTGCCAGGGGAATTCCCAGGCTCTCTCCCTGGCGTACGGATTCGGCAGCCTCCTCGATCGCACGGGCATAATGAACGTTTCCGATGGTCGAACCGACGATCTCCAGAGCTCCCAGAATGGGAACTCCACTGCGGATCAGTGTTGCAAAGGTCCCACTGAATCGAGATATGGCCGTTTTCTGAATCAAGGGACCAAAAACTGGGATTCTGAGGAGCAGCCAGTCTCTGACATAGATCCCCTTCGATGTTCGAACGGCTGCCTTGTAGGCAGCAAACATTCCACCGATTCCGGCGGCGACCAGGAACCACTTGGAAGAGATCACGTCGCTGAGGGCCATCATGAAAACGGTCAATTTCGGCATCTCTTGATCGAGGCCGTCGAACATCGTCTTGAACATCGGAAGCACACCAACCAGCATCCCGACGCTGATGAACAGGATGATGAAGAGGCTGACCACTGGATAGGTCATTGCGGATTTGATCTCTCCCTTGAGTTCCTCCGCCTCTTCCATGTGGGTCGCAAGTCGATCGAGCACATGATCGAGTTGCCCGCTGACCTCTCCTGCCCGAACCATGTTGACGAAGATGTCATCAAAAATTTTGCCGTGACGGCCCAATGCGTTAGAGAAGTCTTTTCCCTGCCTCAAATCGGCAGCCACATCGCCGATCACACTCTTCATGGTTTCGTTTTCTGCCTGTTCCTCGATCACTTCGAGAGCTTCGACCAGTGGAATCCCGGACTGGAACATGGTGGCCAATTGCCTCACCACCGGAACAAGGTCCTTACGGCTAACTCTGGGCTTGAAGAAGGAGATCTCGGTGGAACCGAATCCTGAGAAGGAAACCTTGAATTTGCTCTTCTTCTTTCCAGTGCCTCCTTTACCGATGGAGGTCACCGTGAGTCCACGACGGCGCAGTTCCTGAATCGCTTCCGATTCAGTTTCTGCATCGACGGTGCCTGTGACCGATTTCCCCTGGGGGTTTCTGGACTTGTAATCGTACTTTTTCAAGGTCGTCTCCCGGGATCTAATCCCCCTGCGTCACTCGCAGGATTTCTTCCAGTGATGTTTTTCCACGTAATGCGTTGAGCAGTCCGGCGCGCCTCAGCGTCACCATTCCTTGCTCCAGAGCGATCTCTCGAATGGTCAGTGCTGATCCGCCCTCGACTACCGCTCTGCGAAGGTCATCGTTCATCGGCATCGTTTCGAGCAGAGCAAATCGTCCGCGGTAACCACCTTGACAGCGTGAGCACCCCACCGGTTCCCAGAGCTTGGCATCCTCGGCTTCCTCGGGAAGAAACCCGAGAGCCTCCAGCCTTCTCGCCGGAAGTGGCCCCGCTTCACGCTTGCAATCCTCACACAATCTTCGACTGAGGCGCTGGGCGGCGATGCACTGCGTGGCGGAAGCAACAAGGAACGGGTCGATTCCCATGTCCACCATTCGCACCACTGTCGATGGCGCGTCATTGGTATGTAGGGTCGAGAAGACGCGGTGTCCCGTCAGTGCTGCCTTGATGGCGATCTCAGCGGTTTCCAGATCCCGAATCTCTCCGATCATCACGGTGTCCGGGTCCTGACGCAGGATCGATCGAAGTGCTCTGGAAAAGGTCAATCCGCATTTGACGTTGACTGGAACCTGCACCACACCTTCGATCTGATACTCGACCGGATCTTCCACGGTTGTGATGTTTTCAGTCGGTGAGAGAACCTCGTTGACGCAGGAGTAGAGAGTGGTCGACTTTCCCGATCCAGTCGGGCCGGTCACCAGCATCATTCCGAAGGAACTGGTGATGGCGTCTCGAATATCCTTCAGTGCCTTTTCCTCGAACCCAAGGGTCTCCAGACTCAGGGCGAGGCTTGTCGAATCAAGGATTCGCAACACTACCTTTTCACCATGAACGGTGGGAAGGGTGGAGACCCGGAAGTCGACCTGACGACCGTCGATCCGAAGCTGGAATTTCCCATCCTGGGGCACTCTTCGCTCGGCGATATCGAGACCTGACATGATCTTGAGACGACTGATGATGGAGGCTCGCAACTTGGGCGGAGGCGCAGGGATCTCCCTCAGCACTCCGTCACAGCGATAACGAATTCTGAGGGATCGCTCCTGAGGTTCCACATGGATATCAGAAGCTCTCTCACGCAACGCCTGATAGATGACATGATTGACGATCTTCACTACCGGAGATTCGTCCCCCTCGAAGGAAAGCTCCTGGATCCCATCGATCTCTTCGCTATTGTCTTGCAGTTCCAGTTCCAGATCACCGTAGTCCTCCAGGACCTCCTCGATCTCCTTGCGACCGTCGCTGAACATTCGGTCGAGCGCCGCTTCGATGCGGAAATCACAAGCCAGAACCAGCTGAACCTGACACCGGGTCACATTTCGCACCTCGTCGATCTGCACGATGTCATTTGGATCTGCAATGGCCACCGTCAACACATCTCCACTCTTGGAGATGGGGAGGACCCGGCACGATCGTGCGGTCTTTTCTCGTAGTTCTACGCAGGGATTTTCATCGAGTTGGAGTCGGTCCAGGTCGATCGGAGCAACCCCCGTCTCCATCGCCAGAACTCCGAGCAATTCGTTCTCTTCGAGTGATCCGGATTCGACCAGCACCTTGGTCACCGAGCCGTTCTCACCGACTCCCTGAATCGCATCATCGATGACCTCATCCTCGACCAGCCTATGGCGAGAGAGCACTTTCCCCAGTCTCCGATTGAATCTTGTAATGGCGTAAGACATGTTCAGGACTGCTTCTGGAAGACTCGCTTGAGTTCATCCGGGTCGGTTGTGCGTGAGATCGCCTCCTCGTAGGTGATCTGCCGGGTCCGATAGAGTTCGTACAGCGACTGGTTCATCGTTTTCATACCCAGTCGTCCATTGGTCTGGATCGCCGACGGAATTTGATGCCCCTTGTCATCACGAATGAGGGCTCGAACAGCAGGAGTCGCCAGCAAGACCTCACTGGCGAGCACCCGGCCACGTCCGTCGGAACGGGTTACCAGTTGCTGGCAGAAGATCCCTTCCAGGACGAAGGAGAGCTGGGTGCGTATCTGCTGCTGCTGATACGGAGGGAACACATCGATGAGACGGTTCAAACTCTGTACCGCATCATTGGTATGCAGCGTGCCGAAGGTCAGATGGCCAGTTTCTGCAATGGTGATGGCTGCTGAGATACTCTCCAGATCTCGAAGTTCCCCGACCATGATGACATCTGGATCCTGGCGCAGGACACGGCGCAGGGCGCTTTCAAAGCTCGGGGTATCGGTTCCCACCTCGCGTTGAGTGACCCTGCAGTTCTTGTTCCGATGAATGAACTCGAGAGGATCTTCGATGGTGACGATGTGGTCGTTGCGGTTGCGATTGATCGAATCGATCATCGAGGCCAGAGTCGTAGATTTCCCACTACCGGTGGCACCGGTGACCAGCACCAGTCCCTTCTTCTTCATGCACAGGTTCTCGCAGACATCCAGCGGAAGGCCCAGTGCCTCCATTTCGGGGATCACATTGGGGATGACGCGCAGTACGGCTCCGACAGAGCCTCGTTGGTAATAGGCATTGGTACGGAATCGGCCAAGGCCACTGATTCCGAACGCCATGTCCAGTTCTTGTTCTTTCTCGAACTTGCGAATTTGCTCGTTGTCGAGGATCGAGTAGACGATCTGACGTACCGAGTCGCTGTCGAGAACGGCATCCCCTGCGGCAATCAATCGGCCATGAATTCGAATCATTGGCGGGGCCCCCGCGCCCAGATGGAGATCGGAGCCTTCTCGCTCTACTAGTTGCTGTACGAGGTCTTCAATGGTGATCAATTGAGGCTCCTTTTGCTGCCACGGACCGCTTCTTCGGGCGGAAGAAACGGAACGGTGGGATTCCCCGAAGTACTTCGAAGAGTAGCATCCGAGCCGATCATCGAGCCAAGAGCGCCCTCCCTCGGAGGTGCTGGATGGGTCCAGAATTGGTGCAAGACCCCTCAGGAGCCCGTTCACTACCAGGGCCGAAAATTCGACGAAAGAGAACCCGGATTCCCTTCGTCACGACAGATTCGAACAAGTTGATGGCGAGGATCGAAGGAGAGGCGCAGAGACCGGGTCGGACGGAGAGCCAGCAGCGGACTGCTCGGCCACCCCCCCCCTC
>Ga0114993_10002157_pt1 | contig 21967 bp, 20 predicted proteins | sample ArcticOcean_MG_C_FD_87042 | JGI IMG/M metagenome (GOLD analysis project Ga0114993, IMG submission 87042) | Marine microbial communities from western Arctic Ocean - ArcticOcean_MG_CB2_150 | ecosystem: Environmental > Aquatic > Marine > Oceanic | place: Arctic Ocean: Canada Basin | collected...
AACCGGACTGCCCAGTCTGGTTCTGCCATGTCCCGACTCCACAGGGAGTTTCGGAGGTAGATCCGTTCGTGTCCACATAGTGGCCAGCGCTCGCGTTCGTGCAGCCGGCCTGCCCGGTCATGTTGTTCCATGTGCCAAGCCCGCAGGGCGTCTCAGATGAGGATCCATTCGTGTCCACGTAGTATCCCGAATCGGCCTCGATGCAGCTGGACTGCCCAGTCTGGTTCTGCCAGGTCCCAGTGGAGCACTCGGTCGCTGAGTTGGACCCCCAGAGTGGGACGTGCTGACCGGCAGGGGCTGCTTCGCAGGAGGCTCCTGCGGCGGATCGATATTGGCCAGACGGACATGGCAGGTCGAAAGACGTCCTCTGATAGGGACTCGAGGCGTTCCTCTTGATCCCCGGCAGCCAGTAGTAGGTCGATGGGTCGAAGGAGGACGGGTCGGCTGGGACGGTAGCGTTCTGGGTGCTGGAGTACGCCCCCGCTCCCATCTGGCCTATCTCCGACCCGAACACGGGCCTGAAGTCGCTCGTCCCCGGGGAGACCAGCATCCCGGAGACGTTCTCACCTGTGTTCTGTGGGTCGTATCCGTTCCAGTTGTTGCCGATGGCCGTCGAGTTGACGGGAATCGGGTCGGTGAGGTTCGAGTTTGTCCGATGACCGCTGATGGAGTCTGCCGCGTTGGACATTATTGTCGAGTTCTCGTTACCACCGGTGCTGTCGTAGAGCACGATGATGTGGTTCCTGTCGCCCTCGGATCCCAGGAGCACCGTGTTGTTGCTCACGTTGTGGTAGTCGCCCTTCACAACAATGGCGCCGTTCGCGTTCCACAGCACGTTGTGGTGCACGCTCGCGTTCCTGCCTGAGTTGGTACCGCCGAACGGCCCATCCATCCTGATGCCGTACTTGGGTACGTCGTGGATCCAGTTGTAGGCGACAATCGCGCCCTCCTGCTCTGCCTGCATCATCTGCACCACAGTCCCGTCGGACTGGATGTGCGCCGTGTCGTAGATCTCGTTGAACATGATCTGTGGGGCGTCGCCTATCCTGATCGTCGCGGAGGTCCCCGTCTTGTGCATCGTGTTGTTGGTGAACCGGTTGGTCGTCCCATCCATCATGATGGTAGTCATCAGGCTCTTCTGGTCCGATCCCGACCAGTCGATGTGGTAGAAGTAGGAGTTGTTGATGGTGTTGTTCTGGGAGCTTGACGCCCCGCCATGGGCCTCGAAGGCGGCCCCGTCGGTGTAGAGGAAGTCGCAGCTGTCCACCAGGCAGCCGATGCAGTCGTCGACCCTGGAGACGTAACGGTTGTCCATGTCCTCGCCCGCATGGCCAAGGGACCTCTTCGAGGTGCTGGGGTATAGGAGGGTGGAGTTCCTGATCTCCGAGCCGTCGCAGTCATCGAGGCTGAAGGTGGTGGCGAAGTAGTCGAAGCCCTCGACCACCACCCCATCGTCGTCCGAGCACAGTATGGCGTACGGCTGGGTCTTCATCCTGATGTCCAGGTCGTTGGGGTCGCTGCCGTCCCTCGGCATGTAGTAGACGGTGTTGGCCGACGACTCGTGGTCGAAGAACCACTCGCCAGGCACGTCGAGCAGCTCGAGCTTCTGTGTCAGGAAGTACATGTGGTGCTTGTACTTCCACTCGTCACTGGGTACCTCTTCGAAGTTGAAGGAGCCGTTGCTGGTGTTGTGTGAAGTCACGTTTCGGCTCCACGTCCTGAAGGAGCCGATGTTCAGGACGGCAATCGCGTCAGTAGCGTTCACGCCGCTGTCGATTAGGCCGTTGTGCCCTGCGTAGGATGAGTTATCGTCCTCCAGCTCGCCATTGAGGTAGTTGAGGCAGTAGTACTTGTTGCCACTCTGGTACTTTGACATCCCCTCGTTGCAGGCTGCGGTCTCGTTCGTCTCGTAGTCATCAACGTCCACGCTTCCGTGGGCCCAGTACTCGTCGTCGTCCAGGGCGGTCCCGTCGGAGAAGTTCGCATTGGGCCACCTCGCTGGCATCTCCTCCTCGTAGTCCACGAAGAGCTGCCATGCGTCATGGGTGAGGTCCGCCTTCCAGACGATCCCCTCAGTCGACGAGGAGTCGTGGACCGACCACGAGCCCCCGAGATCGCCAGTAACGCTTCGGCTGCCATCTAGGATGACTCTCTCTCCATCGACTACCCTCAGCCTCATTCCCTGCTGGTCCAACGTGACGACCTCGTGGTAGACACCCTCCCTGACGATCACCGTGTCGTTCTCGGAAGCCAAGTCGACAGCGGCCTGGATGGAGGCGGTTGGGCAGTCCTGGGTTCCATTCCAAGAGTCGTTTCCAGCCGATCCGTCTGCGTAGAAGGCATCCCCCGAATGGGTCTGGTTGGGGCAGTCCGCTCCCGATCCAGTGCTCATCTGGGATGGGATGGCGGCCAGTCGGAAATCCTGGTTCATCGAAGCAGGAATCGCTGTCAGCATCAGTATTACTAGTAATACTGCTGCGCGACTCATCGTCCGTTGCCCTAGAGAGGCGGATAAAAGCCTACCTTGGCGAAATGACCTCAAGGGCCGCTAGCCCCCTCGACACAGGGTCTCTTCAAGAAACTCCGCAGCGAGGTCCAGTGAGTGCTTCCTCGCCCCCCAGTCCACTCCCTTGTGTACTCCGAGGTTGCCCACTGCCTGGAAGGCAGCCAGCCTCTCGGCTGGTTCGTTCAGGGGCATTATCACTCCTGGCTCGATCTCCCCCCACATGTTTCCCTCCGAGTCGATAGTCACCGTCCTGTGGTCGTCCAGCCTGATGGCCCGCGGGTCGAAGTCCAGGGGATCGATGGAGTCGAAGGAGTGAGGGGCCCCGTCGTAGACGTGCACCCTGATGTCGACGCCATGCGGGGAGATTTCCTCGATGAGCCCCTCGAGGAGCTTCAGCGGGACCCAGTCGTCAGCGCTCCCATGGAGTGCCAGTATCGGCCTGTCGGACCATCGCGGGTCCTCCGTCCGCATGTGGGCAGCGGGGTAGAACGGCAGGTGCGCTGCGAACCTCTCTCCCGCCGGGGCCAGCGACTCGGCTATCGGCTCCCATGCGGAGTAGAGCGCCACGGTCCCGCCGAGGCTCCATCCGGCTATCCCGATCCTGCCCTCGTCTATCGCCGGATGGGTGGAGAGCATCCTCAGCGCCTGGTAGCAGTCGGCCAGAATCATCGCGTGGGTGACCTGCATCTGGTCCTCGACTACCGAGTACACCGATCTGGAGTCAAAGGAGTGGACTCTGAACACGCAGATCCCTGCATCCAGCCAGCGCACGATGTGCTCGTGGTGGTGCCCGCGCCAGTTGAGGCTGCCATGGACAGCGACAACGCATGGCATCGGTCCCTCGCTAGGCTCCTCTGGGACCAGAAGGGAGCCGAACACGGGGTGCTCGACTGCCTCGTCCATCTTGCAGAGGATGTGGTGGATCTCGAAGGGGCTGGAGGATGGGTAGGTAATCTGCCCAAACCCGCCTTCAGAGAGGTCCTGTGGGTCCTGCATGACGCCGCAAAGACGCCCTCTGATTTCGTTCTTTTCGAGGGCTCACCAGATGAATGCGTTCGCACCCCAGGCCAGCCCACCGCCGAAGGCCGCCGTGACTACGAGGTCACCCCTACTCAGTACTCCATCGTCGAACGCCTCGCGGAGAGCTATCGGCACGCTGGCCCCTGCCGTGTTACCGTACCTCTGCAGGTTGGTGAAAGTCTTCTCCATCGGTAGTCCCAGGTTCTCCATGCCGGCCTCGACTATCCTCAGGTTCGCCTGGTGCGGGATGATCAGGTCGACCTCCGATAGGTCCATGCCGATCCTATCGAGGACTCCCCTGACTGCCTGTGGGAAGGCCTCGATGGCGAAGCGCCACACGGCCCTGCCGTCCATCTGGAAGTACTGGTCGCCCTCGGCGAACCCGGATGACGTGATCGGCGTTCGCACGCCGCCTGCTGGTATCTCGATCACTCCCGAGCCGCTGCCGTCGGACATCATCCAGCTGCCAAGGATGCCCCTGCCATCTTCGACCTCAGACAGGACTGCTGCCCCCGCCCCGTCACCGAACAGCACGCATGTCCCCCTATCCTCCCAGTTTAGGATCCTGCTGTACACCTCCGCCCCCACTACCAGGACGTTCTCGTAGTCAGGCGTGCCAGCGTACCTAGAGCCGACGTCCAGCGCATGCACCCAACCTGCGCAGACAGCGTTGATGTCGAATGCTGCTGACCTGCTGCAACCGAGCTTGTGCTGCGTTATCCCGGCCGTGGATGAGAGCGGGACGTCGGGGCTGCTGGTCGCCAGGATTAGCATGTCTATGTCATCGGGGGTGAGGCCCGCGTCCTCGATGGCCTGCTGGCAGGCGAGCACCGCTAGGTCGCTTGTGCAGGTCTCGGGGTCGGCTATCCTCCTCTCCTTGATTCCTGTCTTCGTCGTGATCCACTCATCGCTGGTCTCGATCAGCCCGGCCCAGTCCTCGTTGGTCATCACTCGTGGGGGCACGTAAGACCCGAGACCCACTATACCTGCAGGTGGCATACCACCCGTTCCGGGAATAGCGGACTTTCACTTTTGCTGCCCTAGTCGTGCTTCACGCAGATGTTCATCGCCTCGGAGAAGAATCCCAGGCTCCATTTCCCGCCCTCTCGACCGACGCCGCTGTCCTTGACTCCGCCGAACGGGACGCGTAGGTCCCTGTGGAGCCATGTGTTGACCCAGACCATGCCCGTCTCCATAGCCTCAGAGACTCTCTTCCCTCTCTCTATGTCGCTAGTCCACACGCTCCCTGCGAGGCCGTACCGGGTGCCGTTCGCTATCTTCACCGCCTCCTCCTCGCTCTCGAATCTGTGAAGGGTGACCACCGGGCCGAAGATCTCCTCGGTCGAGCATCTGGATTCGGGAGATAGGTCTGCTATGACAGTCGGAGCCATCCAGTTGCCGCCTTCGAACTCTGACGGCAGGCAGGGCGCACCGCCGGTGAGGACCCTGCCGCCCTCCTCAATTGCGAGGTTGACGTACCCCTGCACCTTCTGCAGGTGATCCCTCGAGATCAGCGCCCCGAGGTCAGTCGAGTCGTCCGAAGGGTCGCCGATTCGCATCTGCTCGACCGATTCCACGAACTTCGCCTCGAACTCGTCGTAAACCGAGCTCTCGACCAGGATCCTCGAGCCGCAGAGGCAGACCTGCCCCTGGTTGAGGAAGCCTGACCTGACCACTCCGGCAACCGTCTTCTCCATGTCGCAGTCGGCGAACACGATGCTGGAGTTCTTCCCCCCTAGTTCGAGGCTGATCTTCTTGAACATGGGTGCGGCTGATGCCGCGACTTTCTCGCCGGTGGACGTGCCGCCAGTGAATGAGATGAGGTCGACTTCGGGGTGCGCGACCAGTGGTGATCCTGCGCCCGCTCCGTCACCGTGGACTAGGTTGACCACTCCGGCGGGAAGGCCAACTCCATCGATGACCCTCATGAGGAGGTCGGCGGTCATGGGGGTGAGTTCGCTGGGCTTGCAGACCACGGTGTTACCCATCCCGATGGCGGGAGCTACCTTCCACGAGAGGAGATATAGAGGTAAGTTCCAGGGAGTGATCAGTGCTCCGACACCGACTGACTTGTTGACCACGTAGTTCGTGGCGTCATCCATCTCGAAGGTCTCACTCTCTTGTTCTCTGATGAGCCCGGAGAAGAAGCGGAAGTTTGCCACAGACCTGTTAGCATCGACGTTTCTGGCGAGAGAGATTGGCTTCCCGGTGTCTCTGCTCTCCAACTCCGCTATCTCTTCGAAAGATGCCTCTAGAGAGTCCGCAATCACGTCCAACCAATCAGCCCTCTCTTTAATCTCAAGTGAAGCCCATCCAGGCTGGGCATCGCGAGCCGCTTCAACAGCTGCATCGACATCCTGCGAGTCGGAAAGTGGCAGTTTGGCGAAGACTACTCCCGTGGCAGGTTCCACGACGTCCATCCACTCTGAGCCGGCATGCTCGACAAAACGTCCTCGGATGTAGTTGCTGAGGATTGTGACGACTTCTTCATCCATCTAACGCACCCTCGTTGGAAAAAGGGTCTTGCCTGGTCATCCCCTCGGAGTAGTCCTTCCAGTCGATCGAGAACCCGTCTCTGTTCGGATCCCACTCGTCCCATGTCACGACCCGCTCCAGTTCCTCGAGGTACGTCTCGGGGACGACCCTCGGGACGATGAAAGCCTTCTGGCGGTGGAGTGGGTATGGGTTCCTAAGTGTGATTCCTAGGACGCCGAGGACCGCTCTGGCAACGTACCAAGTCGCCTGAGAGTTCCACCCGTGAGCGATTTTGATCACGATGCCGAGGCCCTTTGGCCAGTCCTCGTGCTCAATCGCCAGACCGAGGAGGCCATCAGCCCCTTCCTTAGCGATTAGGCTACCTTCCCCGGCCTTCATGCATGTCGAATCCAGTCTGTTGAAACCACCTATCAGGTCCGGGTGCTTGTTCATCGCCTCCCATATCCAGTCCTGGTCCTTCTCCCTGACGAGACCGGCGAACATCACCGCTAGCTCGTCCACCGTATTGGAAACCGTCGGCAGACCGCATCCATCCTTGGCGACTCTCTGGGGCTCCCAATCTGGCTTTCCCATTATGCCCCTTAGAACATCTAGGTACATCGGGAACCATGGCGAGTTGGGAAGGGTGTATCCAGCCCTGTTAATCCCCATCCTCCTGAGCGCCTTCAGCATGGCTGCATGCTCTCCCGAGCAGGTGTGAAACCATCTCCTGGGCCGCCTTACCTGCCTTCCGAATTGGATGAGGGGCACGTCTAGTGGGCACTGCATCAGGCCCCACTCCGACTCTGTGAGTAGCGACTGCGCGGCAGCCACGTGCTCCGTATCGCCGTTGTGGGATGAGCAAGAAATCGCCTTCTGCTCCCAGCTTATGCCATCCGCCTCTAGCTCAGTGGCAAAGGTCTTCATCATCAGGGGCTTCATCATCGACCGCCCGTAGACCAGTACGTTCCCTCCGAATGAGTGTACGATCTCAGTTCCGTGCGACCACGAGATTGCCCCGTGAATGGTGTTCTCCGATACGTCAAGTCTACGGAAATCCACCAGAGGCTCCCACTCTACATCGCGACCGGTGGCAATACCCTCGAATTTCTCACCTAGTGGGTTGGTTGGGTATACTGAGGACCCAGGTCTGCCTGGGGAAACGCTGGATGGCCTCAAACCTCTTTCTTCGACCATTCAGGAACCTCCATTCACGCGGGGTGCGACCTTGGTCATGAATGCCGTCATGTTCCTCATCACTCTCTCGCTGTCGTGGTTGAAGAAGTCGAACCAGCACATTATACGGTCGCCGGAATGAAACCTCTGCGAGAGTTGTTCACTCACGCTTTCGACGCTTCCAATCACCGCGTTGTCGGTGGCCCTCTCTATTTTGCTAGGATCGATAGTGCCTTCCAAGGCGCTCCAATAAGTCGAAAGTGCAGAACGTGCCTCCTCCATCGCAGCGTTGTCCTGCTGTTCCTTTGTCAGACCTTCCTCGTCGTTTACGAACACCATCACTGTTCGTGGCATCATCCTCCTACTCCATGGTCCACCGTCCTTGTGGTAGCTCGCGCTCATGCGCTCATGCGTCTCCTCGATGATGTGCGGGGGAGTGATGCTGAGGTTGAAAACTTGCACAGGCCTGAATCTGTTGACTCTCTCCTGGAGGTTCGGGTCGTGACTCCCTATTACCAGATTCAGGAGCTCTCTCCGCCAGTCTTGGGGGATGGTCTTAATCTCCTCGAAGACATACCTGTTGCCTATCTCAATCGATTCCGGGGGCGAGTCCAGGCCACGCTCTTTTACTGCCGCGCTCTGAACCATCTCCCAGTCTTGATCAGTCCTGAAGTTGGCTCTGGAAAGTACTGTACGGGGCACCGTATCGCTTGACACGACCTCGCCGTTCAGTAATCTGAGGAAGATTTCTGATGCCTCGGAGAAGATCTGGCCCCTGAGGGCTGGCCATGCTGCCTCCTCGATGTCATCACGAGGGACTATCCCGTACGGTCTGGCCATGAACTCGAAGCGACCAGCGGAGAATCCGATGTGGAGCTTCCTGCCCTCCGTTGGGTCGATGCCATGGAGTGCCAAGAATGAGCCGACCCTCTCTGCCTGAGCTATCGGACCGCCTGAGGCCAGAATGGACATCACAGCACTTCCAACGTCCATCCTTTTTGTCCTCGCGAACATCTCACGAGCCACTTGGAAGAAGTCTGTGCACAGCCCGACCTCCCCGGGGTAGTGAGGAACCACTGGGTTGCTGTTTCTCTTCTGGACTTCCGTTGACAGGTGAGCTTGGGCCACCCAGCCCACACCGAATCCCAGATCGTCGGCAAGAACAACCTGATCGAAGAAGCTCGAGAACATCTCATTCTCTGATGGTTTGAATCCGGACGTGTCCGGAGTCTGGGAAATCGAGAAGAAAATATCGAACTCCATCGGACCCCCAAATCGAGCGCATTCGTCCACCATCAACCGCTAGGCTGATTCCGCGAACTCCACTGCTGCTGGGCAGGCAGAGCCATGTCACTGCGGCAGCGGTTTCCATCGGGCCGATTAGGCGCTGGATCGGCACACCGCTCATCCACCCTTCCTGCACGTCATCCACTGGCTTGCCAGTGCGTTGAGAAATCGACTCTGCTAAGGACCCTAACCTATCGGTATCGGTGAACCCAGGAAGGATGTTGTTGATTGTGATGCAAGGGTGGAGTTCTCGTGAGAGGGACTTGGCCCATGACGCCATCGCACCCCTCAGGGTGTTGGAGAGGCCGATGTTGTCTATTGGCTCCCTTACTGAAGTGGAAATGATGTTCACTATTCGACCGGTCCCCTCTGACTCCATTGACGGAACTAACGCCTTGGTGATCGTATGAGCTGCATGGAGATGCCTTCGAAACGGCCCCTCGAAGTCTGCAAGCTCGTTCTCTAGCAGCGGTCCTCCCGGGGGGCCTCCAGAATTGTTCACAAGAATGTGTATGATGCCCAAATCAGAAACCGCTTCCACAACTGCATCTATGTCTTCCAGGTCCAACTCAACGGCGCGGTGGCCCTCTCCATGCATCTGCCCGATTAACGAATCTAAATCCGCAGTAGTCCTCGCGCAGGCTATGACCCTAGCACCAGCGCGAGCCAACATCAGTGCGCAAGAGCGCCCGATCCCCTTCGAGGCTCCGCAAACCAGAGCCGTCCTTCCCTCGAGTATGCCCTCGGCGAAAGGAAAATCAGAACCTGCAAGTTCGCTTCCCATCTAATCACCTAGTCAGAGTAGTGCGCATAAGTCTGGTCCCTAAGTTTCTGCCGGACGACTTCCAGGACTTCTTCTGGCGCATTTCGGAAGGTGGGATGGTCCCCTTGACCCTGCGGTCTCCTGATTTCGCCCCATTTCCCGTCCTCGTATGCCATCAACGCCTCCTTCATGAGTACGCCGGCGAGTACCAGAGTCTGGTAGCAGAGATCCTCGTATGTCATCCCCCTCGTCACGGGAACCCCTCTCCTCATCAGGAGGTCACCGGTGTCTACCCCGTTGTCGCAGAAGTGAGTGGAGGATCCGATGGGGATGTCATGGTATACCGACCATGCCGGGGAAGCCGAACCACGGCATTCGGGAAGCAGCCCTGGATGGGAGTTAATCACCCCGTCGGATGGGAAGTCGAGTATCTCCCCCCTGATGATCCTAGTCCCACCGAAGACGATTAAGTCGAGATCTCTGCCTTCCAAGTGGGGCATGACCTCAGGAGACTTGTGCTCTGGAACGGAGACGATCTCTATACCATGCTCCGCGGCTTGCTCCTCAATTGCGCGAGCTATTGGGTTGCCCTCCATCCTCTTGAGGAACTTCTCCCTCTCCTCATCCGCGAGTCTCGAGTCCTCCTCGATTATGACATCGGGAATGAATCCTTCCGAGAGGATTTGCCTCAGCATCTCCCTCCCGTACGGGTGCTCCCTGAGGAGTAGATATGCGAACTTAGGTTTGCCCATGTTACTGAACTTCGGAGGGGTCATTGATACCCTTAATTTTCGGTCAAATCGCCTCAAATCGCCCATCAGCGCCAAGGAAACTCATCCCCAACCTTCAAAATGGGGCTTTGGCTCGCCCGGCTCGCTATGTCAATGGTATACAACAGCAAAATGAAGGAAGCAATAAAGGCTGGCGGGTGCAACACCGCTGGAGACGCCACAGGCGCTCTGAACGCAGCAGTAGAGGCTGCGGTTGCATCAGCAGCGGCTAGATGCGGCTCTAATGGTCGAAAGACGATCCGCTCGCACGATATCGGAAGCGGAACCTCGGATTCGGGCATGGTCGTAGCTAGCAGGGTCAAGGAGGCCTTCAAGGCACGCGGCTGCAACACCGGTGGCGACGCAATGGGCGCAATGAACGCTCTAGCAGAGTCCGCTGTGTCTGACGCAGTGTCTAGAGCTCAGGCAAACGGTCGAAAGACCGTTCGCGCAAACGACTTCTAGTCTTAGAATATCGAGTCTTAGAAAGAGAAATACGGGATTACCCGAACATAACCCTTAGAGGATGCTCCGGTTGAAAAAACCGGGGCATCCCTTAGGGGCCCAAAACGATTCTACTGGCATCTACCCTTTCCCATGATGGCAGCAGCAGTTCGAACTCCAGCAACGCATCGACCCGAGGCAATCTGATAATTCCGTTTCGATGGTTTCACAAACTCTTGTAATCGCGAATCTTCATGACAAGCGACCCCGAAGCGAAGGAGGCACCCTCTGGTGTGCAGGATGAACTGGTCCCGGAGAGGGTTGTTGACGGCCTCCCGACGATGTATTGCTTCGAGACCTGTCCGTTCTGCTTCAAAATTAAGGCACTACTGGGATCTAGGGGGATTGAGTTCTCCAAGGTCGAGGTCGACCCTACCTTCAAGACACAACTGAAGTGGTCCGATTGGGGGAAGGTGCCCGTATTCGTCGATGTCGATGGAACACAGGTGAACGACTCGAACCACATCCTACACTACATCGACTCGAAAGGCACCGGGGCATTCCCGCGATTGGGAGAGGACCCGGAGCAGGACAAGTGGATGGATTTCTCAAACAATGTCCTAGGTAAGTCAATCGTAGCGGTGATATACACCTCGTACAGAACCTCTGTCCAAGCCCTCGACTACGTCACCAGAGTCGACAAATTCTCGTTCGGAAGTCGCCTGATTAACAAGTGGCTAGGGGGATTCATCATGCGCATGGTAGGGAAGAGCAGAGCGAAAATGTTCGAACTCCCTCCACGCGAGAACCTCAAGCACCAACTGGACCTCATGTCCGAGGGGATACGGGGTGACTTCTTTGGGGACAAAGAGCCAAACGGTGCAGATTTCGCCAACTTTGGGATCCTCCGATCGATGCAGGGCCTCAATGGGTTCGACATTGTAGAGAGTCACCACGGCGTGTCCGTATGGTACGCTAGGATGCAGCAGAACTCTGGTGTATTCTGAACGGCCTTACGACCACGCCCATTCAGCCAGTAGCTTCAATCACCGTATGGTGGAAATTGCACACCTCGTCAAATTGATTCAACCACCTACAATTCACCATCAACTCAACTCCCCTCTCCGTCACTTTCCTAGTCACAACTACGTGCCTGGCTTCTTTGTTGCAAGAGGGGCATCTCAATACCACAAGGTCTCCCGACCTCTTGACTAGTCGCCTTTCTCGGTCTTCCGCCTTCTGATTCTTAATACCCCTCTCCCTCCGGTAATATCTAGCGTAAATCTGGGAAGTGATGCTGCACATTGCGACTATGACGGAGATATGCAATTCAATTTCTGCTGAAGATAGCGGAAATGACCTTGACTGGATTATGGAGGTCCCATTACCAATCAGCCCCCCAGACAATAACCCAGACATGAGGATTGGGATGGCCTGTCTCAAGTACATCCTGAAGGTCAAAGTGAGGAAAGTTGTCGAGACCAGAAAGAAACCGGAAAGAAGGGAGTGGGAGATTTCTGGAATATGGGGGATTTCCTCAATTAATTCTAGCAAATCGATACCTCTCTCGTACAACAGATATTCGTAGGTCAATACTACTGTGACCGGAGGGCCTAGGACCACTATGTAGTTCTCAGCAACTCGAGGTAAAATGTAACCAAGGAATGAGCCAATCGTCACACATATCCACAGAATAACACTCGGAGAGACTTCGTTAGAAATGTAAGGATTAGAAATTACTAATTTAGAGGCTACGAAACCAAAAAAAGCTCCGACAAATGCGAAGGCCCTGTAGATTCGAAGCCCTCTGGTGGGGAGGAAGGTTGGCCTAATCGTCATCCGTGCCACTTGACGTACTGTCTGACTTAGTGCCCCGGAATCCTTTGCTCTAGACGACGCCGATTCCGACGCCGGGGTAGGTTTTCTTCCATAGCTTGGTTCCCAAAAAAGATAGACGCCGATGCAAACCATGCATGCTCCAGTGTAGAACTCCACGGTATACCGTTAAGTGACGAAGTTATTACTGGCTTGGTAGCTACCGATTTCACATCAATGAGCAACAAACCAATAGAGATGTCCGTAGGTATTCATCACGCTACCCAAGATGATGCAAGCATTATGGTGAGGAGTAAGAATTAGGTCGATGGATATCTATTGGTGCCACGGTGGGATTTTAGGAGATGCATGAGTCGAATGGTTGTACTGGCTCCTGCGTGATACTGCATTTCGTCTTGTTTAATGAGAGGGTTGTCGATGTCAAATTTTGAATCTTTGGGGTTATCCAATAAATTACTTCGTGCCATTAATCTTGAAGGATACACCCACCCAACACCGGTACAAGCTATGGGTATTCCTCTGTTGCTAGATGGTAAGGATTTGCTCGGAGTGGCACAAACGGGAACAGGAAAGACCGCTGCATTCGCCTTGCCAATATTACAAAAATTATTGCAAAGGGATACTCCCAAGAAACGCCATATTAGTGCGCTTATACTTTCTCCAACAAGAGAATTAGCAGCGCAAATCGATCAGCGATTCTCTGTTTACAGCCAATTTATTGATATTCGGCACAAGGTCATTTTCGGAGGAGTCAGTCAGAAGCCACAGGTTCAATCATTGAGGAGGGGTATCGATGTTTTGGTTGCTACGCCTGGAAGACTTCTGGACCTAATGCAACAAGGACACATAGATCTCAATCACATCGAATTTTTCGTATTAGATGAAGCCGATAGAATGCTCGATATGGGATTCATCAGGGATATCAAAAAAATATTGGCAATCCTACCTAAGAGAAGACAAAATCTCCTTTTTAGCGCGACAATGCCTTCTTCGATAGCAGACTTGGCTAAATCATTCCTCAATAATGCCGAAATGATAGATTTAAGCCCTAAGGAAATAACTGTTGATAAAATAGAACAATCAGTTTTATTTGTTCGGAAGGAAGACAAACGTAAACTAATTGTTGATATTGTTAAAGAAAATAAGGTAAAGAGGGGCATAATATTTACACGTACAAAACATGGTGCCAACAGACTAGTAAAACAACTCGATAAGGCAGGAATCAATGCTTTAGCAATACACGGCAATAAGAGCCAAGGTGCACGGACAAAGGCACTTGAAAGATTCAAACAGGGACGCGTGCCGCTACTAGTTGCTACAGATATCGCTAGCCGAGGAATCGATGTAGACGGGGTTACACATGTCTTCAACTATGACTTGCCCAATGAGCCTGAAAGTTATGTCCACAGAATTGGGAGGACTGCACGTGCTGGGAAGAGCGGAGTGGCGTTTGCATTTTGTGATGATAGTGAAAGCGGTTATTTGGTTGGTATCCAAAGACTCATCGGACAAACAATTCCCGTTATTGACGATCATCGATACCATTTCGCAAAGGCGATACCAAAACCCAATCAAAAACCAGGTAAAATAAAGGTAAATAAACAAACGAATCATACCTTTAAGGCAAATAAAAATCAAACTGATAAGACAAATAGATCTAGAAGAAGGAATAGAAATTATAGCAATAATAAACGTCGTAAAGAGTCATAGGAAATCGAATGCCCTAGTTCCATTATGGTCACATTAGAAATGTAACGATTCATGGCTCTCATTACACTACTATGGGTGGCCTTTGTCATAGAGGGGCCTATAACGCACTGCCTCGCTCGGGGAGCGTGTCTGCGGCCTCGGACCTATGGGAAGGTTTCCTTGGCGAGGTGGGTGTTGCTGCCTTCCAGGGGCTCATTGTGGGGGCAGTCACCGGCCTTGTCTTCAAAATGGCGACCAATTTGCTGAAGTGGTTCATCCTGATCGAATTCGCCCTGTTAAAGTGGCTCGAGTCGAGAGGGATAGTAGCTGTCGACTGGGAGAGGATTACATTGGGGATGGTCGACATCGGCATCGATGCCACTGCCCAGAGTCAGTCAATCCTAGTATCAATATCAGAGATGGGGACCTTTGGCATGGGATTCTTCGCTGGGTTCGCCGCCGTGGAGCGCTTCAAGCCGAAATAACTCCGAGGTTTCTCAGAGTGAGGCATCCACTTTCCTACTCTTTAGTTCATCTTGAATCATAGAGTTATCAAAGGGGCATAGACTAAATCCTATTCACATGGCGACCGGCCTGATGACAAGCTGGATTAAGGCAATGACTGAGGGTGGGTTGACGAGAATAAGGCTGGATGCAATATGTGCTTATCAGGAGACCGGAGGCGGAAGCAAACTCTTGGTGTACACTAGGGATAATTCACTTTTTGAAATTATAGAGGATATTGAGGCTACGATTTCCAAACTAGATTCTGAATTCAATGTAAATTGATTTGTAGATAAACCCTCGATTACAACCTAGTTGCCTTTAGGGTGAATGAGGCTGGAAATTTCATTTCACCATCCTTGAAAGTCCAGTAGTTTGGTCTGGATTCCACGAACTTTTCTGGATGCGGATTGAAAAATATTTCATCTCGTTCATTTAGGAAATCAATACGAAAACCATTGCCTACGAGAGCGTTGATAATTGATCCATACGTATACTCCCAAGTGTGAATCGTTCTTATTCCTGGCAAATCCGGGTCCGCGTAGCTTCCTTGACCCATTTCTGAAACCGGTTCTGTGTTGAATAGGTCGTATTTCACTCCGAACAGTGAATGGTTACCGAACTCCATAGGTTCCAGAGAATTGAACATTGGAGTCGACTCCTCGAGGTAGAGAAATCCTCCTTCCTTCACTAGTTTACTGCATATTGATGCCCACTCATCTATATCGGGGAGCCAACAAATGGCACCTCTTCCGGTGTATACGATATCGAACTCTTCTCTCTCAAGAATCTCGAGTGCATCTGTAATTTTACCGACAAAAAATCGGGCGTCCTCAGCACCGAGAAGTTTGGTAAACCTCTCCGCCTCAATTACTGCATTAGAAGAGAAATCGAGACCAGTCACCTTTGCCCCTTCGCGGAACCATGACAGTGTATCCGTACCAATGTGACACTGCAGGTGGAGTAAATTCAATCCAGATACCGGACCCACCTCTTCGATTTCCCAGGGTGCTAATTTTGACTCACCGTCGAGCCACTGATCGATTCGATAGAATTTAGCCCCACTACCCTGCGCATGTACATTTGCCAAGTCATTCCATGACTCCAAGTTCTCAATAATGGCCTGCTCGTTATCCTCGGGGGGCGGCGCGTCTTTCCATTCCATCCCCTTCACCCAAAGTAAGCTACTGAAGGGGCATTCAATAATTGTTGTAAGCAAACCTCACCATTACATCCACATACACGAGAGTACCCTATGTTCAATGGATAGGTGTGAAATCTGTTATCTCCTCTTTAACTATTGGGGCCACTTCGTTCGCATACAACTCAATGGAACTCATCAATTGGTCATGGGTCATTCCACCATTGCTATACTTCAAATCGAATCTAGAAGCCCGAAGCAATTTTGAGTTTCTAATGATTTTCTCTGTCACCGTTTCTGGCGAGCCCACATACATCGAACCATGGGGGCCTACTCCAAGCTCAAATTGCTCGTAAGTTACTGGTGGCCAGCCTCTTTCTCGCCCTATTCTCCCGAACATCTCCCTATAATGAGGCCATATTTCCTCCTTAGCCTGCTCGTCAGTCTCAGCAATATGTCCTGGGCTGTGTACAGAAATGGGTTGATTCGGTTGTTCAAACTGGGCAAGTGCTTCGTGGTAGAGATCTACAAAGGGGGTAAATCTTGACGGTTGTCCCCCAATGATGGCGATGCAAAGGGGCAGTCCATGCCGGGCAGCACGTACAACTGATTCTGGGCTTCCCCCAACCCCTATCCACGAGCGAAGACTTCCGCGCTCTGTCTGAGGGTATACTCTTTGCTTGTGTAGGGGTGAACGAATCGTCCCTTCCCAATCAAACTCATCTTCATTTCTCAGTAGAGAGAATATTTCCAATTTCTCCTCAAAGAGCCGTTCATAATCCTCCATCCTAAATCCGAATAAGTGGAATGACTCGGTGAAGGAGCCACGTCCGAGAATTACCTCGGCCCGTCCATTAGAGAGTGCATCCAGTGTTGCAAATCTCTCGTACACTCTTATCGGATCGTCGGAGTTTAGTACTGTTACGGCAGTACCTAGGTGGATTCGGTCAGTCCTACTGGCTATTGCTCCCAATACTACCTCCGGAGCAGTAATCGCGAAGTCATCTCGGTGGTGCTCACCAACTCCGAAGAAATCCAAGCCCAATCTATCCGCTAGAACCGCTTCCTCAACGACGTTCCTCAAGACTACATGATGTTCTTCGAATTGCCCATTGCCATCTCTTGACACATCGCCAAATGTGTTCAAGCCTAGTTGAAACAAAGAATCGTCATCGGACATTTTATCACCTTAGTTTGGCATCTCTTCAGAAGTCCCGAGATTCTCGCATCCAATTGTCAGTCTTCTTCATATCATTACGCAGACTTATCGCTACGATAATTATTGCGCAAAATAGTCCAATTTGAAATCCAAATATCCCACCGTCTTCATAATTATCAGTAATCCCACTTTGTGGGATAATGATTGAGAGTGGCTGGGCAAGGGCCGCTCCCATAATCAGTCCTATCGGTGGGAGCAGTATCAGAACAAGTGGGATGAGATACCTTCGCCTCATGAATCCTATTTCACACTCTGCCCTTATGATAAGTACGTCAGATTGGGTACCGAATATTGCGGAATATGTCATAGTCGCAACAATCTAGAATCCAAGATCATCTAGGTTTACCTCGCTGTTCATGTTAACCCTGACTGGGAATGCGAGGCTCACGCCTCCCTCCTCAAACCTTCTGAGTATCTCTGTGACGAAGAACGACTTGGATGGTCTCATCTTCCGTGCATTGTTGACGTAGTAGCGTACCTCCATCACCACTTCCTGATCACCGAACCCCCTCAGGACCACCTCGGGAGGCTTTGGCTTGTTCACAATGTCGGGGTGGTTCTGGGAGATATCATTCACTATCTCCTCTGCCTTAGTGACGTTCGACCAGGTGGCAGTAAGGCCTAGCCTAATTCTGACCCTGAGCTCCATATCGGAACTGTGACTGAAGTTTGCAACTGCGTCCTTTGTCAGCAGCTTATTCGGAATGGTTAGTAGAACTCCGTCTGTCGACCTAACTCGGGTTGTCCTGAGGCCGATGTAAGTAACGTCCCCCCACCTGGAGTAGGTCCCACCCAAGCTCTTTGGCAACAATATCCTCTCACCCTCTCTGAAAGGCCTGTCGATGATGATGAAGGCCCCTGCGATCACGTTCTCCACTGTATCTTGAGCCGCAAAGGCAACCGCGAGTCCAACGAATCCTAGGCCGACCACCAAGCCTGTCACGTTAATGCCGAACTCGTCTGCAGCGGTCAGGACTACGAGAGCCCAAAGGCCAACTCCAGCAATCCTGTATAGGAAATTCTCAAGGCCCTCGTCAAGGTCAACGTTGTCTAGCAGCTTCCTTAGGTATGCCTTGATTATTCCTATCAGTGGAACTCCGATGACGAGTATCAGTACGCCCGATGCCGGTCCGGCAGACAGGGAATCCGATAAGCACGAGAGGTTTGGCTCTAGCTCCTGAGGAAAGTCATCAAGGCATCCCGGCATGTGACATCGTTAGAGACGGCGGCACAATAGGATACCTATCGTGTCACCCCTATCTATCTACATCCTTAGGGAAGCTGATTCCGATGTTTGACGCCGGGGTTTAATTCCCTCCATGCTTACGTAATCAAAGGGGTACTCTTTGTTCTGGGAAAAGGTTCAATGCGACCACCGAAGAACCTGAGCCGTGCACAAGGCCACTATCGTACTCCTCTCCATTGGCACCTTTGGATTCCTTGTCAGTGCTGGAGCAATCTACACCGGTATTGGCCATCAACAGGAAGTATGGGGGCGCGAGGCGGATGAATTGGGCAAAGAGTTCTGGGCGGGTAAAACCCCGGCTACCTTCGAGGGCGAATTGAGTTTCACTAGCTTCTACCCAGTTTTCATCGAGGAGACCCGTGATGCGGATGTCACGCTTGTCGGAGGCGATGAGGAGAGCCGATTCATACCATGCGTTGAGAATAATTGGTGCGGGAAGGGGTTCACAGAAGGATCCGTTGACTACAGACTTCTAGGCATCGTCCAGGTGATGGAGACAGACGAGTGGAAAGTGCGATTCTCAGGCGACGTCACCGGGGGGAGCGAAGTAGTGATCCGGGAGGTCGAAATAATGGGAGAGGGCGTTACCGTAATCGCGATGGGTTGCTTCGGCTCGGTAGCATCATGCATGGCAATATTCGTGGGTGTGCTACTGGCCTTCACGCTCAAGGGGGACAAGGTGAGTACGAACCGAGTGGTGTACACATCACAATCCGTATCCTAGTATGGAACGTAACAAACCAACCGAGGTACTCGTAGCATCGTATTCCCTACCTATTGAGGCGTTCCCCGCAGGAACTTATGTCAATCTTTAGATAGGGATGGGAAGGGGGGGCGACCATGCTTCATCAGTGGCCCACCGACGTTTGAGACTATTACATGCCCACGGGATGATAGAGATGGAACCCGCAACGATTATCGCGATATTGCTGATACTATGCACTGCTTTCTTCTTCGCCCCTCTAGGTCTGGGTGGCGGGGTTCTTTTCGTTCCGATTTTCCTTTACGTCATGGAGTGGGAAATGCGTCTGTCACTTATCAGCTCTCTATTCCTCGTTTTGATGGTATCCATTGGGAGTAGGAATGCGCACTCCAAAGGAGGTTATGCTGTAATGGAAATAGGCAAGTTTGCAATTGTACCTGCTATCATTGGTGCTGTCGGAGGTGCGATAATCGGAGCCTACCTGATTGAGTACGCGGGCGACTTCACAATCAAAATCGCTGCCACATCGTTACTGGTTTGGGTGATTGTGCGCACTATCAAGCAGTTGAATGGAGAGTCCAATGGTTCCGGAAGTGCGGCTATCGAACCTCGCGAAATTGAGTCTGAAGTAATTACTAGGTACAAGATTCTGTGTCTGGGCGGAGGGGCAGCATCCGGTCTTCTAGGTATTGGAGGTGGGATGTTGTTCGTCACATTTCACCGCTCACTATTCGCTTGGAAGGTTCACTATGCAGCTGGGACCTCTTACGTCATCGAGACTTGGCTGGTTCCAGCTAGCATTCTTTCTCACTTAGTAATCGACCACTCTAGTGGGGAGTTATGGCCAGCAGTGGAACTATGGATGCTAGTTACCATGTTACTTGTTTTTGCCTCTGCCTGGATAGGGGCCAGGACAGCGATCAAAACAATTCCTCAGCAGTTTCTGGCTTATCCTTTCTTAATAGCGCTTATAGTCACCCTTACTAGATACTGCTTGGACATTTTTGGAGTTTCTCCAGTTTAACCGAAGCGGGACACTCATCACACTACTCCTTTTTATTCCCAGAAAGGTAACACGAGGTCTTCCCTCAGCCATCTCTTCCTAAGGACGATAATGAAAGCCGAGAGTATGAATGAGATATGACGTCTTATAGTCGGTATTCAGGATAATGCCTATTCGACTTCGACGACATTGGTTGGAATGCCCATGGATTTCGCCCTCTCGATTACTACTCTGGTCCATTTGCTCGTAGGAGATGGCATTGCTAGGATGTGAGTGGCCGCAGAGAGAATCTTTTCAGTGAGGGAGTTGGGTGCCTCGCCCCTTTTCCTGTCGACCAAGCTCCTTAGCGGATCATCCCACTCTTCAGAGAAGATTGCTATCGGTATGAGATTGTTGTCCGTCCAGCGCTCGGCCATGTAGTCCACGCCGCTAGCCCCGCCCACGATGATGAGGTCAGGGTAAGTGTGCTCGGAAATCCATTCTTCCAATACCGACTCGAATATCTCGAAGTCGTAGAACCTGCTACTTCCTACAATTGCGAGATTGATGACAGACCCGTCGAGATTCAGGTCTTGCCCACCCAATGTCTCGACGATTACCTGTCCTGACGCACGCTCCATCACCGGGCCTAGGCGACTGCATGAATAAATACTACTCATTGTTCTGAAGACTAGGGGGTCACTCGACCCCTATCGCGGGGGAAAAGGACAACTTCCCTCACATTGCCAGCGTCAGTCAGCGCCATCAGCAACCTCGCGACTCCTAGTCCCCATCCTGCATGAGGCGGGGCGCCATATCGAAACCCGTCCGTGTAGAATATGAAATCAGCGGGATCTAGGCCGACATCCCTAAGGTTCCGCTCCAATACCTCAACTCGGTGCTCCCTTGCTCCCCCGCTGGTCATTTCGTCCCGGCCGAAGTTAAGATCGAAACCACGACTTAGTTGTCCCCCATCGAACCCCTCTTCGCCTTCTTTGTGGTGGATGTAGAATGGTTTCATCGACATGGGCCACCGCGGGATGAAGTGGAACCCTGGGTGCTGGGCGGCTATGATGTCACAATGGTGGCTCCCTATGTCGTCACCCCACTGGATCTTCCCTCCTCCAGACTTGACGATCTCGATTGCCTCGCAGTATGGGATGCGTGGAAATGGCAGCTCCGGAGCCTCAACTGTGACCGGATCCTTGCCCTGTGTTTCTCTGTACTCGTTCATGACGTCTATTAGTGACATGTCGTTCTGCGAGACCTGACTCCAGATATGGTGAATCATCCTTTCCTGCACCCCCATGACATCCTCGTCGTCCATCCATGCGCCTTCTATGTCGAATGAGACGAACTCGTTCAGGTGCCTGTAAGTATCGTGCTTCTCGGCTCGGAAGGCGGGCCCGATTTCGAAAACCCTCTCCAAACCACCGAGCACCGCGAGTTGCTTGTACAATTGGGGGCTCTGTGAGAGGTATGCGTCCGTTTCGAAGTACTTCATCGGGAACAGATTGGTCCCACCTTCAGCGGCTGCGGCGATAATTTTGGGCGTGTTGATTTCATGGAAGCCCTCTGAGATTAAGTGTTCCCTTCCGTACTGTAGGACCTTGCTCCTGAGTTGGAACATGGCATTCACATGGGTCCTCCTGAGGTCCAAGTGTCTGTTGTCTAACCTCACGTCGAGCCCAACGTTGACTTCGTCCGTGACTCCAACTGGAAGTGGAGTGGTCGCCTCTGCTAGAATTGCGCCAGACTCGACATTCACTTCGAACTCAGCAGGCGGTACTGGCTCCCCTCCTCTCACCTTTGGGGGGCGCTTTTTCGCGACCATCCCCGTGACTTGGATAGTTGACTCCCTGGTAGTGGACTGGATGGCGTCGAATAGGTTCGCGTCCATGTTGTCCTTCTTCAAGAAAGCCTGGATACGGCCGGTCCCATCTCTGAGCATCAGGAAGCATATCGCACCCCTGCCTCTGACAGTCTCGGCAAAACCTGCTACGGTGACCTCTGAACCTACCAGTGACTTCCCCCCATCGACAACCTGGCCGATGGTATGCGTGCGATATGCTGTCGGTTTCCAGTTGGAACTGTCCCTCACAATGACACGTGACGGTCTGTGCCTTTGAAAGGTTTTGAGTGCCCACTCATTCTTCTTCGTTTGCCACCTTGGCCGAAATGAGGATGAAAGCCGTATGACCCATTG
>Ga0114993_10002163_pt1 | contig 21922 bp, 28 predicted proteins | sample ArcticOcean_MG_C_FD_87042 | JGI IMG/M metagenome (GOLD analysis project Ga0114993, IMG submission 87042) | Marine microbial communities from western Arctic Ocean - ArcticOcean_MG_CB2_150 | ecosystem: Environmental > Aquatic > Marine > Oceanic | place: Arctic Ocean: Canada Basin | collected...
CTAATCGTCGACGACGATAAGTCCGTGCGCGAAATACTAAAGGACGTCTTGGATGAAGCCGGGTATTCGACCGTATTGGCTGCATAGGCTGAAGAGGCTCTGGAAACCTTGGAGAACTACAGACCCGATGTAGTCGTCTCTGATGTGTGGATGCCTGGCATGGACGGTCATGAGTTCTGCAAAATAGTTCGCGACACGTCGGACGCGTTGATATTGATGATGTCTGGTGTGTCCAGCGAGTTTTCCGTCCTTCATAGGAAGCAGATTGACGCCGACGATTTTATGATCAAACCCTTCGATGTGGAAAATTTCCTCGAACGCATAGATTCGCTGCTAAAGCAGAAGCAGAACGCCGGGGAGTCCCCTCTGGATGACGAGCTTCACATGTTACGCATGTTCAAGGGGCTATCAGGGGCGCAAAAAGAGCTGTTACTGAAAGAAGCGGGGAGAATGCTCAAGCAGACTGACGGCAATTCTTTTCCATCAGGTCATATTTGCATATCCTGTCAATGACGTGTAACGTGAACTTTTACGAACTCGACCTAGTGCACCCGAAATTCCAGTCTACGAAGGCCTGCGGGCTGAGTAGCGATTAAGACGCCTTGGGCCTGCTGGCAATTTTAATCAGCTAGGCGTCAACGAGCACCGATCCGTCGGGCCAAACGGTCCAGGCTTACACGAGCGACTTCGTAATCTGCAAAGTGCCTCTCGTCTCTTCGAAACGCGGACGTGTGTGCCATTCGCCGTCCGTTCTTGAGGGTAACGCCGTGCTTCTTGTGCAGAAGCTCATGGTACATAACGTAGTCGACCAGATGCTCCGTCACCGAATCGTCATCCAGCGAGATCGACAGCATCACCGTGTCTCTGGCGAATTCGTAATGCCCGAATTTTCTAGAGGTGACAATACTGTTCCAGTGCAGCAGTGGCCTGTCGATACTGTTGGCGAAATAGGTGGAGTTCACGCGGTCGAAGCTTCTATCGAGGTCATGGACGCGGCCCGCTGGCGATTTGTCCTCTGCTCTGGCGAAGGCCTCCATTTCAAACAGCACACCGCTGAACTCCTCGGAGTCGACGTATTCATTAACCACGCCTCTAGCCTCCAAGTTGTGCCTCTGCACTGTGCTCTTAATCAAGGCTTGCCACACCGATCTGTCGGCAGCAATGAAACCCTCACTCAGCTTTAGTGTTGTGACATTTCTAGTTGATCGCATTTGCCAGATTGAGTTCATGTTCGTGAGGTGCAGTTCAATATTCTTGGCCGGGGGATTGCGTAGGATAGACTGCTTTGCCAGGTCGAGAGCATTGAGGTGTAGCTGAAGATTGTCGTCTATTAGAAGGAATTGCATCCAGCAGTAGGCCTGCCTTGAGGGTGTGCCCAGGGCAGACGGCGATGAACCATACCTTGAGCAGGTAGCTTCAATGCCAGTGACGATTTCAAGCATCTCGGAACTCAGGCGGTGTCTGTCGGTTGGGGAAACGACTAAGGCCTCAAGCCCATCCCACATTCTGGCTGAGAGCAGCCCAGCTTTCTTGACCATTCGCAGGTTTCTCAATTTACATCGACCATGCGGATTGTCATTGTCTAGCCGTGTCCTGAATGGGATGTAGGCGGCAGGATAAGTGCCTTAATGAAAAGACGCCTGCAACGTCGTTAAACATGGCAGGCGTCTGATCATAGTGAATAGCTATCTAGGCGACGGTTGGCGGCCCCGTCCTGCACTGCTTTGTTGTCGGTCCTGGCCTGACCCGCCTTGTCGACGGCCTGATCCCGCGCCGTTTTGCTGTCGGCCTTGGCCTGGCCCGTCTTGTCTACGACCCGGCCCTGGTCCGCCCTGCTGTCGGCTAGAACCTGCGCCGTCTTGACTACGACCCACTCCTGAACCATTTTGCTGTCGACTCGGTCCCGCGCCGTTTTGCTGTCGGCCTTGGCCTGGCCCGTCTTGTCTACGACCTGGCCCTGGCCCGCCCTGCTTTCGGCTAGGACCTGCGCCGTCTTGTCTACGACCCACTCCTGGGCCACTTTGCTGTCGGCTAGGACCTGCGCCGTTTTGCTGGCGGACTTGGCCTGGCCCGTCTTGTCTACGACCCGGTCCATCGCCGTCTTGCTGTCGTCTAGGACCTGCGCCAGTTTGTTGGCGATCCGGTCCCTGCCCTGGAGGCCTTCTGCTATCTGGCCGTCCCCTGCTGTTTCCCCGAGGAGCAGACCTGTTAGGGACGGAACCCCTGGGCTGCAGATGTCGCGGCACTGGCAATACCTGGGACTGAGCCGTGAACTGCCTTTCGGGCTTGAAGTCGCCATACCTGAAGCCTTCAAGCGACCTTCGTTCAATGGTTGCGTCAATGGCTCTTTCCACAGACCGTACCATCATCGCGTCGTCAGGAGTGGCCAGCGTGAAGGCCTCGCCTGTTTGCAGCGCTCGTCCCGTCCGTCCGATGCGATGAGTGTACGCCTCTACGGTGTTGGGCATGTCGAAATTGATCACGTGACTGACCTGAGAGACGTCGATGCCGTGAGCAGCGATGTCCGTCGCGACCAGCAGATCGAACTTATTGCCAGAGAAACCCTGCATTGCCCTCTGACGGCGATTCTGCGACAGGTTTCCGTGAAGCTGAGTTACGCGGAATTTGCGCATCTCAAGCTCTTGGGTTAGGCTACGAGCGCGATGCTTGGTTCGTGTGAAAATGACGACCTTGCCAGTGGCTGTCTGGCTCAGCAGGTCCAGCAACAGGCTTCGCTTCAGCTTTTCGGTAATTGGATACAGCGCGTGAGACACCGTATTGGCAGGCGCGTTGGCATCGATCTGAATATTAACCGGATCGTTAAGTATGCTCTGGGACAACCTGCGGATCTGCTCCGGCATCGTTGCGGAGAAAAACAGGGTCTGGCGCTGAGAGGGTAGCTGCTCCAGTATAAGTCTGACATCTGGCAGAAAGCCCATGTCGCACATGGTGTCGGCCTCGTCCAGCACGAGAACTTCAACGTTGCGCAGATTGATATCGTTTTCCCTCAGGTGGTCCAAAAGACGACCTGGGCATGCGACAACTATCTCCGGTCCACGCCGCAATGCTGTTAGCTGCGGTCCTTTTTTGACTCCGCCATATATGGTTGTGCTATGGATGCCGGTGTGGCGTCCTAGCCGTCCGCAGGCCTGATTGATCTGCTCTGCCAGCTCGCGGGTGGGAGCCAATATAAGTGCACGAATATTGCGGCTCTTCTCCTGAATGAGCCGTTGGAATACCGGTAGAAGAAAAGCAGCTGTCTTTCCTGTGCCTGTTTGAGCCAGACCCATTATGTCTTTATTTTGAAGAATCGCGGGAATGGCCTGCTCTTGAATGGGTGTTGGTTCGGTGAAACCGGCTGACTTTACGCCGTCAAGGATACATGGGTCCAGGGCAAATTCGTCGAAACTGATTCTGTACGCTCCTAAATTATCATCACGCAGAGAGTTACTCTCTGCTAATTAGTATCATTATTTCTTATATTGTAACCCTTGGAGCTACCTTTATGTGAATTTCGACCAAAATTCGGGGCCATATTCAGTTTTTTGACCAGCGTAACCTGTGGAAGATCAAGACTTGAAGGGTTAGTTCTTGAAAAGGAGACTAGCTAAGTTCGATTAGTGGCTCGCCGCCGCGCACTTGCTGACCTGGTTGCACGAGAATGCGAACCACGGTGCCTTCGCCGTCGGAGCGGATGCTTTGCTGCATCTTCATGGCCTCCAAGACACAGGCCTCGTCGCCATTTCGAATGTGGCCGCCAACGGCGTGGCTGATCGAAATGATTACCCCCGGCATGGGCGCTTTGATGATATGCCTAACTTCCCCGGAAACAGCGCTTGGGGTGGCATTTTTGCTGGCGGCGACTTCTCGGGCCGGCGGTTCGCTTGCCTCAGGCGGCGGGGTTTGAGGCGGCGCAGGCTGCTCAGTCAGCCCGGAGACATCATGCTCTATCGTTGCTCCATAGATTTCTACGTCCACTGGCTCGCCGTCTACTAGCACGTGAATCGGTGAGGTGCTGAGGTCGTCCACCTCTACGGTGAACCACCTGGAGCCGACCTTGACCTTCAAAACCCTCGTCATGGCAGGCCTATGCTCCTGGCAGTAGGGAGATGAAAATGCCAGCCACCACAGCTGAGCCTATAACTCCAGCTACGTTGGGACCGATAGCATGAGGCAGCAGGTACGATCTGGAGTTAGCTTCCTGACCAACCAAGTGCGATATCCGAGCCGCCATGGGCACCGCGGAAACTCCTGCCGAGCCAATGAGCGGATTGATCTTCTGCCGGAGGAAAAAGTTCATTACCTTCGCGAATAGCAGTCCGCCCATAGTCCCTATGGAGAAGGCACCCAATCCGAGAACCAGGATTACCACTGTCTCCCTCGTAAACACCTTGTCGGCCGACAGTTGCGTGCCCACCGTGATCATCAGGAAGATCGTGGCGACGTTGAGCAGCTCATTGGACGCGGCGTTGGTAAGACGAGGCACAACCCCGCTCTCCCTGAATATGTTTCCTATCATGAACATGGCAATCAAAGGCGCAGCGCGGGGCACCACCAGGATAATGATGATCATGGCAATCGTTGGGAAGATCAGTTTTTCCTTCTGGGAAACCTCACGCAGCGGCGGCATTTCGATGGACCGCTCCTTGCGAGTTGTCATCAGCTTCATGAGTGGCGGCTGAATAAACACCACCGATGCCATATAGGAATAAGCTATGACAGCGGTTATTCCCAAAAGTTCAGGAGCCAACCTGGCCGATAGGAAGATCGTCGTCGGGCCGTCAGCGCCACCTATGATGCCAATGGCCGCTGCTTGAGGAAGCGTGAAGTCGACACCCAGCCATGGCAGAAGGTTCGTTGCCAGCGCGCCCCAGAATGCCGCGAATATGCCAATCTGAGCGGCAGCGCCCAAAAGGAGCGTTTTGGGATTGGCAATAATGGGGCCGAAATCAGTCATAGCCCCGAGTCCAAGAAATATGATTGGTGGAAGGATATTCCAGAACGATAGGCCGTAGTGAAAAATAATGCCGAATATGCCGGAGTCCTGGAAGACCTCAGAGGCGGCGTTAAAAGTGGTGAGTCCGGTTAATGGCAGGTTGGCGATAATGATGCCGAGGCCGATGGGGAGAAGTTCATAAGGCTCCAGCCCTCGACTTATGGCGAGGTAAATGAAGCCTAGTGCCACTACCAGCATTACGCCGTTGCGCCAGTCGATGTTTACAACGCCCGTGGAGTACAGGAATTGAATTAGTTCATTCAATAGTGTTCTCGCGTTCCGAATTCGTTTTCCATATTCAAGTTATGAAAGCCTTGCCGGAAAACTGATTGGCAAATAAGCGTAGGCCCTTTATGCACGGGTTGTGGGACCTCTGTCAGCAAGCAATATAGTTACCGCCGCGATGGCGGCCAGCGCCTTGTCCGATTGCTCCTGCCTGGTCTTGGCAGCTGGACTTCTCAGGCCCCAAATCGATATGCCGTTGGGCCTCACCAGAACATGTTGCACTAGCAGGCGCATGACGCCAACGACGAACATCAAAAGCAACAGGAGCCCGAAGGCTGTCCCGATACCGATTGCTGTAAGTGTTAGAGCGAATCTAACCACTGCGGGATCGATGAGCTGCCTCTCTTGTTCACGGTTTGATGAAATTCCCAGTTCCTGGGCCGTACAGGGGGGCATTCTACAGGAATGTGTTATTTCAAGCTATATAATCATAGCCGAATTAGCGGTTAGAATTGGCGTTCGGCCAGCAAACGTATTCGCGCTGGCCCGCACTGGTAAGCCAACCGGCTACTCTATATAATCGTCCCAGCGATTAGAGTCCTAATAACCGAACGAATCAGGAGGCCAAATCATGGCCAGTAAGATCGACTTCAACTGTGATATGGGTGAAAGTTTTGGCATGTACAAGATGGGTTTCGATGAGGAGGTCATCAAGCACATTACGTCTGCCAACATCGCCTGCGGCTTTCACGCTGGCGATCCGCAATGGATGCGACATACCGTGAAGCTGGCCGAAGAGAACGGCGTCGCTATTGGGGCTCATCCCAGCTTTCCTGATCTGAACGGCTTCGGTCGCCGCAACATGAACGCGACACCGGACGAGGTCAGGAACGACGTGACCTATCAGGTGGGCGCTCTGCAGGCCTTCACCAGTGCCAAGAAGCTTCAGCACGTGAAGCCCCACGGCGCCATGTACAACATGGCTGTCGACGATGAGTCGCTGGGGCAGGCCATTTGCCAGGCCATTCTGGACGTTGATCCCGATATGGTGCTCGTCGCGCTGGCGGAGTCTCGATGGGTGAAGCTAGCGGAGGACATGGGCCTCAGGGTGGCGCGGGAGATATTCGCAGATCGCGCCCTGAACTCAGATGGCACGTTGGTCTCGCGCTCCAAGCCAGGCGCGGTTATACATGATGTCGGTGAGCTGGTGGAACGCAGCATTCGTATGGTGACTGAGGGCAAGGCTGTGTCCATCGACGGCGACGTCATCGCCATGCAGGCAGATAGCCTGTGCCTGCATGGCGACACGCCGGGAGCGGTTGAGATGGCCAAAGCCATCCGAGCCGGACTGCAAGAGGCTGGTGTGGAAATCGTCCCACTGGGTGAACTGGTATGATGCTTGAGCGTCCCAGGTTTCTTTTGTCTGGCGATACGGCGCTGGTTGTTGAGTTGGGCGATGAGATTAGCGCCGAGATCAATCGGCGCGTGCGTGACCTGAGCGCCGCCATTGATAAGGCCAATCTGCCTGGCGTATTTGACTACCTTCCGACCTATCGATCGGTACTGATCTACTACGATCCTATCGCGACCTCGTTGGAGAAACTCAAATCAGAAATCGAGAAGTTGTATGCCAACGCGGATAGCCAGAACGTGGACAATCCGGTTGTCGTAGAGATTCCCGCCTATTATGGCGCGGAATTTGGTGAAGATATCGAGTTCGTTGCGGAGAACGCCGGACTCAGCGTTAGCGATGTCGTCGATCTTCACTCTGGAACCAATTATCTCGTCTACATGATGGGTTTCAGCCCTGGTTTTGCTTATCTGGGCGGTCTCTCAGAGAAGCTTTTCACGCCCAGACTGCCCTCCCCTCGCTTGGAAATTCCGGCCGGTTCGGTGGGCATCGCTGAGTCCCAGACCGGCGTCTACCCTATCTCCAGCCCGGGAGGTTGGCGGCTCATAGGAAGGACTCCTGTGCGGCTGTTCGACCCGCTGCGAGAGCCTCCGGTGCTGGTGAGCGCGGGCGACTACGTCCGGTTCACTCCCATAGACAGCATTGAGGAGTATAGGGAACTGGAGCGCCAAGCCAACGCTGGTGAGCTCAAGCTAATCACCGAGGCGGTCAAATGAGCACGCCTGCGATCGAGATACTAGAGGCTGGCCTGCTGACCACGGTGCAGGACAAGGGACGCTACGGATATCAGCGGTTCGGCATGCCTGTGGCTGGCGCGATGGACGTTTTTGCGCTAAGGGTTGGCAACGCTCTGGTCGGTAACGACGACGGCGCTGCTGGCCTGGAGATGACTGTACTTGGTCCCAAGATTCGCTTTCTCGCAAACACCTGGATAGCGGTGACAGGAGCTAACTTGGGAGCCACGCTGGACAGCGAGCCTATGGCCGTGTGGCAGTCAGTGGAAGTCGCAAAGGGTAGCGAGGTTGCTTTTAAAGGGCCTGAAGATGGCATGCGCGCCTATCTGGCAATCGCAGGTGGCATCGATGTGCCCGTGGTGATGGGCAGCCGGTCAACTTACCTAAAAGCCGTCATTGGCGGGCTGGAAGGCAGAGGCCTCAGGCCCGGCGATGTCCTCAATACGTCTGATAGCCGTAGTGCATTCCTATCAAGAATGGCACCCGATATTATGGCCCAGGTATACGGCAGCGAGCACGAAGTCCGAGTGGTTTTTGGTCCGCAATACGGTCGCTTTACCCAGGCTGGCATTGACGTTTTCTTGGGTTCCCCATACAAAGTGGCCATTCAATCCGACAGGATGGGCTATAGACTGGAGGGACCAGTCATCGAGCATGGGGATGGCCCGGACGTCATATCAGATGGCACATCGTTTGGGGCTGTTCAGGTGCCAGGCGACGGTCAGCCCATTGTTCTGCTGGCCGACAGGGGCACAACGGGTGGCTACACCAAGATCGCGACGGTAATCAACTCCGATCTGTATAAGTTCGCCCAGGCGATGCCTGGGCAGACGATGTCTTTCAAGTCGGTGTCCATTGAAGAGGCTCACGAGATTTATCGAATCCGAGAATCCTTACTGGATGAAATACGAGCAGAACCGCCCATAGAGACAGAAGACAAGGCCGTCCGACTTGAAATCAGCGTGGGTGGCAGGGCAATCGAATTAGTAGATGAGGGCGGCGATGATATTCCCATTCCGTCCTGGGCGCGAGATGCCGGTGCCGCTGGACAGTTCAAGGGAAGCGCCAGCATCAAAGGCGAGACGTTTGAATTTGACGTGACTATACAAGAAATAGACTGAGCAGGCCGAAATAACGAGGCCTGCCAGCGGTGAGACGAAGAAGGAGAAGTTCAATGAGCAAGAGAATGGCAGTATTTGGTGTCGGTGCAGCAGGTAGCTACATCGGAGCATTTCTGACCCGGGAGGGCTACGACATCACTCTCATCGACATGTGGGGCGAGCACGTCGACGCCATGAATGAGAAGGGGCTCAGCGTTGAGGGTGCACAAGGACCTTTCACGGTTCCGGTGAAGGCTGTTCATGTCACGGACGCTATCAACATCACGGAGCCCTTTGACATTATATTCCTGGCGGTTAAGTCCTATGACACAGAGTGGGCGAGTCACTTCATCAAGAGGTTCCTCTCCCCAACAGGCGTCGTGGTCAACAGCCAGAACTGCATGAACGATGCCCTCACTGCGTCCATCGTGGGATACGAGCGGCAGGTTGGTTGCATCATGTCCAGCATCACGGTGGCGTTGTGGGAACCAGCCCTGGTTAATAGAGGTGGTCAGCCAGGCAGAGATCGCGGACACGTTGTCTACCGTGTCGGTGAGCTTCACGGGCATATCACACCTAGGGTTGAGGAGATCGCAGAAATGCTTAGCTGCATCGATGCATCCGAGGCCACAAGCAACATTTGGGGCGAACGCTGGTCTAAGCTCACGACGAATTCCGTGGGCAATCCGGTAGGCGCAATGACAGGCCTGGCTTCTCAGCAGTTCGCCAAAGACCCGAGGGCCCGCTTGATTCAGGTTCAGATCGGCAAGGAGACCTGCCAGGTCGGCCTGGCGCTTAACGTAAACATAGCTCCCGTTTCAGGGAAGGCAGCTCCTACATGGGCCAACGCTGATGATGGCGAGGTTTTCGAGGAGTTGGACTCCACCTTCCAGCCGAAGCCGAATTCGTCCGACTGGCGATCGTCCATGGCTCAGGACGTGGTTAAAGGCAGGCATAGCGAGATCGAGTACATGAACGGATACACGGTGCGACGGGGCCGAGAGCTGGGCATTGCGACCCCCGTAAGCGCCGCTATCGTTAACGTGGTTATGCAGATCGACGCCGGTACGCTAACACCTGACCCTTCCAATGTGGAGCTTGTACTTTCTATGGCGGGGCTTTAGATAAGATTTTCATAACTAATAAAGGGTTAGCTAGAGTTGTAGGTCAGGTTATAATTACCATATAACATGATCGATTTATATCATCAGATTGCTAACTGGTTGATAGCGTTTGCGGACAGCCCTTGGGCGGTAGGCGTGTTGCTTGCGACTTCCTTTACGGAGTCCATCTTCTTTCCGATACCGCCCGACCCTCTTTTAATTGGAATTGCTATCCTGGATCAGGGGGCCGCTCTGTGGCTGGCTGCCCTGGTCACCCTGTTCTCGGTTGGTGGCGCTCTAGTAGGCCATTGGCTGGGCAAGAGGTTCGGAACCCCTTTGCTTCATCGATTCGTATCCGATAAGAAGATCGCTGCGGTGGAAGGAATGTTCAACAGATATGGCACATGGGCCGTTCTCTTGGCAGCCATCACGCCGATCCCCTACAAGGTTTTTGCCATCACTGCCGGTGCACTTCAACTGGACCGCAAGCCCTTCATAATCGCTTCGCTGATAGGAAGGGGCGCCCGATTCATGATCATCGGTGGCCTGATCTTCTTCTACGGTGAGTCGATGCAGGTCTTCATCGCAGACCAGTTCGAGAAACTGATGCTGGTCTCGGCGGTAGTTTTGATTCTTGCGCTCGTGGGCATGGTGGTCTTCACCAGAGTTCGAAAATCCAGGAGTTCCACTGTTTCCGAAAGCATTCCTAGTTAAACTTTCTCGCAGCTAGGATTGTCTTTTGTGCCGCCCGCATCCACCCGTGTCCTCTACCCACCCGCTTCCAATCGCGTCTGTGCTTAAGCCCACCCCTGTCATAAATCGTCATTCGTGCCCTGAAATACAAAAAACCTTCCATACGATATAATTGGTCAAATAAATCCTGTGGAACTTTCTTCGGAGGCGATCAATGACTGGTAATAACAAAAGCCTTCTATCCGAATACCTGGTTGAGTCCGAATGGCTAGAGGCTCACCTTGACGACCCTACTCTGGTCATCGTGGATGTCGATGCTGAAAGCAGCTATAAACGCGGGCACGTGCCTGAGGCCGGGTCTTTGCATCCTGATTACGAGCGCGACCCGGACACCGGGTGGGTGAGCACTATGCCGCCTGATCGATTTGCCGAGGTCTGCAAGGACTTAGGCATCGGAGACACCAGTCAGGTCGTGATATATGACAACAACATGAGCCTGCCAGCCACGCGGCTATGGTGGGTGCTGAAGCGATATGGCCATACTAATGTCAGGGTGTTGAACGGCGGTTGGCGTAGCTGGGTGCTAGAAAAACGCCCCGTCAGTTTCGAAGAGCCAAGTTTGCTAAATAGCTCCACGTTTACTCCAAGACCAGACGATTCGATGCTAGGCGTGCTGGGTGATGTGAAGAAAGCGTGCAGTCTAAACGACGCCGTGATATGGGACGTGCGGACTGAAGGCGAGTATGACGGCAGCGTGAACCGGGGCAACAACAGGGCTGGCCATATCGCCAGCGCGGTGCACCTGGAGTGGTCGGAACTCATGGTCCCTACCACTCACCTCTTCAAGCAGGACGACGAGATACGGGAAATATTGAGTGCTGCCGGAATCACGCCTGACAAGACGGCATATGCATACTGACAGGCTGGACTCCGTGCGGCGCACGGAGTTTTTGTTTTGAAAATGCTGGGCTACGATGGTGCCAAGAATTACGACAATTCCATGTACGAATGGGCCAATCGCGACGACACGCCCATGGAGACGTAAGCCCGAGCGTCGGAATTGTCCAGTTGTTGTTCTAGGGCCCCGACCGTCGGAGGGCTTTGAAACACACGAAACTCTTCTTGATTGAGTACTTCCCCACTCCTTCATGGCCCCGATCAAAGAAGCCTTTTAACCCTCCCCTGATTATGGTTTTACACGATGCCGAATATGTCATTTGTAGGCCATAGGCCAAGAATTCAGCCACATTTCATACTGCCAATTCCATAATTGGTGCACCGGATGATTAGACGCACGAGTCGATAAATCTGGCGATGTCAGACGCACAGCGTTGGGGATTCTCCCAATGTACCGAGTGTCCGGCATCGGGGTACACTATCAGTTGAGCGCCTGCTATAGCAGAGGCGAGTGCATCCTGATCACTCTTGGGAACAATCGAGTCCTTGTCTCCCCATATAATAAGTGTAGAGGTCTTGATTCTGTGTCGCTCAGCAAAAGAATCGTCTTCCAACAGACCACGGAATGTTTGTTTCCATACTCGGGCTGGCACCTTCAGGGTTTCCTGTTACATAGTTACAAGGAAGGCCTGTGGCACGAACTGCTTGATGGTGCTTTCATGAAATTCCCGGACGAAATGGTGGTCAATAGGGTCTACCAGTCTCGATATGGTTGAATTCCAAATATCTACGACGCCCTGTTTGTCGTTCAACGTTGCTGGCGATCCCAGAAATACAATCCCCTGAGTTCGTTCCGGCCGGTTTATAGCGAATCGTCGGGTTACAAAAGAACCACTAGATCCTCCCACGATAAATGCTGATTCAAGACCCATGAGATCCATGAAATTCTCTAGGTCCGCAGCGAAGTCCTGGGTACGAAACTCCGACGTCGGTCGACTTGCATCGCCGTGACCTCTTTGCGTTAGGGCAGTTGAGCTAGCACGAGCTCAAAGGAACGCCAGGAGTCTAAATAGCCGTGGAGAAATATTACTGGAACACCCGAACCGTCACCTCGCTCAACGTAGGTGAGTTTTACATTCCTAGATACGTCAACAGTCTTTACAGTTAGTGGCTGTTTCATACCTCTATGTCCTTACTTACATGCGGAGGGCGGTGCTGCTATCAGCTATTAGCCGATAGATAAACAAAGTCTCCAAAATTGGAATAGGAACGGGCCAATCGCGACGACATACCCATGGAGACGTAGGCTGGAATGCGGGAGACCTCGTCGTCAGCGCGCGTTGAGGCCGAGAAATTCTTTTCTGATTTTGCTCTCCCCCGCTCATCCATATTCATGATCGAAGAAGCCCCTTAGCCCTCGCCTCCGGTATTGCCCACGCCCGGTGTAAGCTGTTGCCCTCCCCGGATAATGGTTCTGCCTTGCGCCTCGTCATCTTCCAGGGCGGCCAATGCACCTTCGTGAGCGCGTATCTTGCTGGCGACGGCATCGTTGGCTCGGTCCCAGGTGCTTCGATTTTCAATGACAAACTTATTCGAATCGCGATACCTGTCCAGCATGCTGTTGACCTCGGGAATCACGTAACGCGCGACCATGTCCCAGCTACGTATAGTGTCTTCTCGATTAGCCCAATCGTGGACGAATCCGACCACACAGCCGAAACCACCAGTGATCTCAACCATCTCTCGTATCCTGTCGATCAGGTCGTCAGGAGTCCCTATAACAGCCGTGCTCTCTGCGGAGAAGGCCACGCCGTCTACGGCCTCATCCGGGGTCTTGTAAATCTTACCAACGCCGCCGGCAAGTGTGCCAATCAGGTATTCATTGTTGTGCTTCATGAGACCAGCGCCTGCCTGCTCACGAGCCTTTGCGCGCGTCTCGGCGATGTGCCAATTGAGCACAATGCGCCAGTTCTTTCGATCGACTGTATTGCCGTGCTTCACTGCCGACTCCTCAGCGAATCCCCACTGGAGTGGCAACGCCCTGATGCCGTCCTTGGACAGCGAACCGATCGAGAGGACACCTGCCTTATGCTTGCCTGCCAGAGTCATTCCGGACGGGCTGACAATTGACGCGACGGCGAACTCCATGTTCTCCTGCAAGGGCTTGAGCTGCAATTTCGCGTCACGTAGAGTGAACCACTCAGACTCGTAGCTGAAGCGCTCCTCTTCTTCGAAAAGCCGGCGGATGATACCCATGGACTCGTCCTGCCTGTCGCGCTGGACCATAGGATCGATACCTAATGTATGGGCATCGGAAGGCAGAGCGCCGGGACCTGACCCGAAAATGACTCGCCCACGCGATTGGTGATCGAGCTGCACAATCCGCTGAGCCACCATGTACGGGTGGTGGTATGGCAACGAGACCACACCAGTGCCCAGCATGATTCTGCCGGTGCGTTCTGCCGCAGCGGCCAGGAAGAGTTCAGGCGATGCGATGATTTCCCAACCTGTCGAGTGATGCTCACCGCACCAGAATTCGTCATAGCCCAGCTTTTCTATATGCTGCACGAATTCCAGGTCACTCTGTATCTGCAACGTCGGGTTCTCGCCAATCGGATGGTGTGGTGCCAGGAACGCACCAAAGCGCAGGTTTGCCATGTTCTCTCCCTCGCAAGTGTTGTTGGTCGCGCCTAGCTTAATCTATTTGGTGTGCGTACGGCGAATTTGCATCGCGAGGGGCGACTGACGGCATAAAACTTCGTTGCGTCCATCGCATTTACGCTTGCGAGCAGAGGAATAAGGACGGCGGTGCATTAGCAAGCAGTGTTTGCCGCTGCCAGGAGGGTCGCTTATGAGGATGTGTGGGACGGCTGCCACCCTCAGGGACTCAGCCAATTATCGTGACGTAGCCGACAACAGAGGAGAAGTGAGGGTGTCGTGAGGAAATTGGCTTGATAAATTAAGCATGAACAAGTCGTAACCGTTGTCAGCAGGAATTACAAACGGCGCAATGGTCTCCATGCGTATCGTCACCTATTATTGCTTTCCTGCTGGGGTGCTACTAGGTGAGTAGCTTGGGGAAACCAAGTCCTTTTGACACAGCGGAACAGCCGTCTGTCTTTATCCAGGGTAAAGTCAGGTTATTCTAAGGGAACAGGTGGTAGACGGCATAATGAGGGCCAAGTCCAAGAGCATCTGCATTAGCAGACCTTGTATGACCGACCAAGTGGAAGTAGACCTGGTAATTCAACTGCGATCAGAGGGCAATTCGAGTTGGGATATCAGTAGGCAGCATTCGCCAATTAACGTGGCCCGCAGATCCCCAAAGAGACCAAGGCAGAGTTTTTTCACAAAGGTCAGGAACGGGGATTGGAGTGCGGCCCCGTAAACACGATACGGGATGTTTTCGAGGACTTGCAGTTGCAATCGCGAGGGTATTGGACAGAGGTCGCCAACCCGGAGATGAATCGGAATATTACATATCCCGGCGCTCCCTACCAGTTTGATGAGACCCCTTGGCAGGTGCGCAGGTGTGCTCCTTCAATCGGTCAGGATAACACTGATGTCTTGAAAGGTGAGTTGGGTATGCCTGAAAAAGAGTTGGCCGTGCTGGCAGAGATGGGCATCATCTAAGCGCGAGTCATCACCCCAATCACGACCAAATTCAAAGAGGGTAAGGCAATGGCAGGACCACTATCTGGACTTAAAGTCACAGACTTCACATGGGTTGTGGTAGGACCTTTTTGTACGAAAACGCTAGCTGACTTGGGAGCGGAAGTAATAAAAATAGAGGCTCGCAATCGGCCCGACCCGATGCGCAACTACATTAATAGGTACGACGACATTCCCAATCCGTCTCCCTACGGCGTCTTTGACAATATCAACCGCAACAAGCTCGGCATCACTGTGAATTCCCGACACCCCGATGGGATGAAACTGATCAAGGACATAATCGCAGTAAGCGATGTAGTTGCCGAGAATTTCCGGGGAGGCGTACTGGAGCGTTGGGGGTTGACCCTTGAGGAGATGCGCAGGGCGCGCGCCGATATCATTTACCTTAGCCTGTCCGGTTACGGGCACTCTGGTCCCTATAAGTCCTATGCCTCGCATTTTCACATCGCCTAAGCCGTCACAAGGTTCACTGCCCTGAGTGGATACGATGGGGACATCCCCGTGGTCGCTGGCTCGTGAAGAGACACGACCTCTGGTCTTCATGCACTAGCCGCGCTAAGCATGACACTGGAGCATCGAAACGAGACAGGTCAGGGTCAGCACATCGACGCCACCATGCTAACCAGCGTGGCTAATGTCATGGGCACCGCTTACTTGGATTATTCCGCTAACGGCCACCAAGCTGGTCCAACAGGCAACCGCTTACCGTATCCCTCAGCAATCATCGAGGGAGCGTTCCGTTGTTTGGGTGAGGAACGCTGGCTGGCAATCGGAGTCTACACAGAGGACGAGTGGAGGTCACTATGTTATGCCATCGACAGGGAGGACCTGTTTAACAACCCGCGATTCGAATCTGCCGACGACCGCTTGCAGCTCTGGCAAGACCTGGAATTCGAGATCGAGAGGTGGACACTCACCCGCACAGCGGAGGACGCCATGAGTGTCCTGCCAAGCGCCGGAATCGAGGCCGTGGTAATCGAAAACATACACGACATGGTGGAGAGCGATGAGCAACTGGCGCACCGTGGCTACTACGTGGACGCCTGGCATCCAGACCGGAGCGTCGGAACGCTGAAGCTCGACGGTGTGTTACCAAAGTTCTCGAAAACACCGGGAGAGGTGCGTCGGGCTGCTCATACAATAGGAGAGCACAATGAGTATGTGTTCGGCGAAATTTTAGGCCTATCCAGCAAGCATATGAAGAAATACCAGGAGGACGGCGTCTTCTTCGAGTCGGATATGCACCAGTACAACGTGGACAAGCGGAGTTCGGGCCGGAAAAATTGTTGAGATGCGCTGCCTTGACTGAAACGGCGCAGATACATCACAATCGATCAGGCGCAGTGCCGGGTCGTGAAATGATCCGTCCACGCCAAATCTCTCGTGAGTCCGGAGGACCGACTTAATGACATCGCCTGATCTGCACTTTGGTGCCGCTGTGCCCTTTGGAGAGGCGGACACCGTCTCCAACGCCCGGTGGCTAGAGAATTTAGGGTTCGAGTACTTCTCGGTTGGCGAACACTACATGCAGGGAAGCCCACCATTGCCCACATCGGCGGCCCTTCCGCTTCTCGGCGTGGCTGCCGGAGCAACGGAAAATATTAGACTGCTATCGTCCGTTATACTGGCGCCGTTTTACCACCCTACGGTGTTGGCCAAGCTGGCTACTACTCTGGACAATGCCTCTGGAGGACGGCTGACATTAGGTGTCGGCATAGGTGGTGAGTTCACCGAGGAGTTCGAGGCTGCGGGATTGAACGTCAAGCAGCGAGGGAGCCGCACAAACGAGTGCCTTGATATCGTGCGTCGTCTCTGGAGCGGCGATCGCGTCACTTTTCAAGGTAACCACTTTCATTTGAATGAGGTTGCCCTAAATCCAACACCCACTCAGAAACCGCATCCGCCAATCTGGGTGGCTGGGCGTCGCGACGCCGCCATGCTTCGAGCGGCCCGCTACGGCGACGGATGGTACCCCTATTTCTACAGCCCCGAACGTTACAAAGACAGCGTTGAGAAGATCACCCAGTTTGCTCAAGAGGCAGGCCGTGATATTTCTAGTTTTCAGTGGGCGTTCCTTCCGTACATCTCCATATACCCGACGGTGGAAGAGGCGGCGAGAGTTGCCGTCAAGGCAGCCGGTGCCCAATACCGCGGCGACTTTGAACGTGTAGTACCCAATTACTGGGCGTTGGGTCCTGTAGAGAAATGCGTCGATCGACTCGTTGAGTACGTGGAGGCCGGTGCGAGACACATCATATTTGGAGCGTCATGCCCTGCAGAGGACTGGGCCAGGCACATGGAAACAATCAGCAGCGAGATCATACCCAGATTGCGAGAGCGAGTTATACAAGGAACATAGTCGCAACCGGAGATTCCTTTTACCTCTACCGATGCAGTGATGTAAATGCATTTATCGGGTGGATGGGCCAGTTCTTCCAACCACTTACCAAACCACTAGACAGATGCAAAATGCGTCAGCTAGTATCCGCCCTCCGGGTTGACTACTGACTTGTCAGGGCTCGACAGGTTGTATTAAACGGACAGCCAAGTACTATCGGACTATGCTTTCCTTTGCTCTGCAGCGTCCTTCTGCCTTCAAGTGTCTTCTATCGGAATTAGCTGAGAGCGGGCATTACCTCTTCAGAGAGAAGGGTGAGGTAGCGAGTCGTCTGCTCCCGGGTGGTCAGTCCTCTGTTAGTCAGCATTAGGTTTTCCACGCCAAGGTTCCGCAAAAGCTTTAGCTGTTCTATCACCCTGGCAGGTGAACCCACCAGCAGTTCACTGGCTTCAGGATCAGGAGAGCGACCGTAGGCAGAACGAGGAAGGGGTGGCGGTGGAGAGGCTGAGACTTCTTGATCCTGGGGGTTCCAGGTCTTCCTCATGTCCAAGACGTACCTGTTGGCTCGCTCCATGGCGGGCAGAAACTCATCCCAGGCCTGCTCATCGTTTTCGGCCAGGTGGGCCTCACACCAGACCCAGCACTGTTGCATGGCGTCGTTCACCTGCTCTTCGTCGAAACCTTCAGCGATCATAGTGTCCCGAAAGAGCCGAACGGATTCGCCCACTTTGCTTATTTCACGGCCTCGAAATAACACTGGCCTGCTGCTGGACAACACGGCATTGGAAAGCCTTGGTCCCTTCGCCAAGATAGGTCCGCCTATACGTTCCGCCGACGGATTGAACCGGAACGCCTTACAGGAAGGCACGGCCAACGACCATATATCAACCATCGGTAGCGATCACGCCCCGGGGAATACTGCCCCAAAGGAGCTTGGATGGGATAATATATTCCGGGCGCCAAATGGCGACTCTATGCACTTTGGTGCAGCCGTGATCGAAACTATCATGCGTCAGACCACCAGAGCACAACAGGCTATAATCCTTACGAGGACTGGGAAGTATTGGGCAAGCCTTGGATGACTTTGCTCCGAAGCAACGGCCTGTTGAATAGTGGTAAATTGGAACAGGAGCCTGGATCAGGCAGTTTCATACGGGCGGGTAGCCCTCTTCCTCCGGTTGCAGGAAGAGTCGATTAATAAGATAAGTTTTCACACATACCGAAGTAAAATTAAAATTGAGGTTCATTATGTTCATACGCATGTATACAGGCGACGACAACAAAACCCGTCTCGATGAAATGGATATGGATAGCGGTCAGTATGCCTTCATGTCAGTTCAGGGGGCGTCAGAGCTGGAATTCAGAAATAATATTCAGGAGGACCTAGGAGTATGGCATAACGCGCCGCGTCGACAGTGGGTCATCATGTTGGCTGGTTCTTCGGTAACAATAACTGCTGGCGACGGCTCAACACGCACGTTGGTAGCGGGTGATGTGCTGCTTGCCGAAGATGTAACCGGACAGGGACATAAAACTGTGGTGAACGACGGCTGGCCCAGGGTGATGATACCTATAGACTAATGACCGGCGTTAACCATCGGAAGAAAAAAAGTCTTCATCCCAGACAAAGGCTTCTTTGTCGGATTTTCAACCAGATGATCCTGCTGAAATCCTCATGATTGCACGGTGTTATATTTCTCCAGGAATTTAGATAAGAGGCAATATTCTTTAGATGAAATTCAGTAACTTTTTATTTCCCGAAAACCGCTCGAAGTCCAGTGATTTCAGGGTCATTGACGAAGCCCTCGTCCCGGGCGACGGCGAGCATGAACAGAATCCCATTGGTGTGTCGCAGGCTTCCGTCCAGAGATAGCTCATCGAGGAAGAGCGATGAATCAGGTATGGAAGGTATTTGACCGGAGCTAAGCAGAACTGAGATGGCAATGGGAAGGTCGTAGGCAGGCCCAGCTTTGGGTAAATCGGCGGGAGCAAGGTTGACCGTGACGCGGCGCGGACCCGCTCTCGGGACTCCTGAACGGCAGTGTCAGGCAGTCCGACTATATTGAAGGCTGGTAGCCCCTGGGATATATCTACCTCGACCTGGACAATATAACCGTCCAGACCGACTACGGCACATGTTGTGGATTTCGCCAGCAATGTTATGACCTGATGATGTGGGAATCGCTAGGCCGCTATGGTAGATGTCGGCAAGAACTGAGTCAACCGACGATTCCTAGTCAAGTCGGCAGAATCGCTTAAGTGCTGAACTTCGAAATCCCTCTGGAACACCTGCGACACTCCCGGACAAGTTGTAGTCAATCAGTACTGATTGCTATACTCGCGGGATACCAAGACTTACAACAGGAGATATGTTTATGCCGCGATTGACGCCGATCACCAAAAGAGAACAAGTAAGTGGAGATGCCTTGACCTCCTTCGACGCTATCATCGAATCCAGGGGCAGCATTAACGGTCCCCATTCCATGATGCTGTACGCGCCGAAGGTCGCCGAATGTTCTATCGGCCTAAGCGATTCTCTGCGCTTCGGCGGCAATCTTTCCGATCATGACACCGAGCTTGCGATCATTACAGCCGCCCGCCACTGGGATTGCGAATACGTATGGGCTGCCCATGCCGCTGCAGCCTTGCGGGCAGGCGCTCGGCCCGAGGCGGTGGGGATCGTCGCCAACGGAAGTGGTTTGGAAGGTCTGACTAAAGAAGAGGCTGTGATCGTTCGTTACGGACGAGAGTTGATGGACGGCCACAAGGTTTCCCAGGAGTCATTTGACGCGGCCATGCAGCAATTTGGCGAGGCCAATACAATTGTCCTGGGTGCTCTGATGGGCTACTACTCTTTCATTGCCTGCACCCTGCTTGCCACCGACATGAAGCCTGCCGCAGGCACTCCTGTATTGCCGAAGCGGGCATAGACCAGTTCGCAAATGCGCGACTGAGAGCGGGTATTAGATAGAGTTACGCTGACCATCAAGGTGGCCAAAAACGCTATTGCTACGTCGTCTTATCGAACAGCCTATGGACTACTGTCCAAGGGCTGTTCGGCGGTCTGGTAAGTTTTGCGGGTAACGCTGTCAGAGGCTTTGGCCATGCCGCCAGCATTCCCCTCTATGACATGATTGTCGAGGATCAGTACTCGCTCAGCAATCGACCAAACCCGTAGAGCTTATCTTCTATGCCGTTGTCTCGTAGTGCCATCCACCACGTTACAGCGTTGCTTGCGAGAACCGGCTTGTTAAGCCAACGCTCGGCTTCTGCAGCGAGCTTTAGAAAATTGAGATTGGTTCCGGCCTGCACAATCGCTTGCACATCGTCCGTGTTAATTTCCAGCAGTGTTTTGCGGCATTCGTCTTCACCGACCTGCGCGATTGACAGAGGGCTTGGGCATTCCAGGTCATTGTGGGCTACGACATCGAATCCCGCTTCCTCGAAGTAACGGATAACGTCGGCACTAGCGCTGGACTTGTATGGCGTCAGCACGCCGATTCGCCTGACCTGCAAGGTGTTCAGAGCTCGTTGGCAGGCTTCGGCGTTGTTTGCTATACCCAAGCCTCCGCTGTACTCGCTCATACACTCTTTCCACTGGCGATTGCCCTCAACTCCCCCGTGAAAGGTTGGGCCACTTATGCCCATAATCAAGTAGTCCGGATGGGAAGTAAGCAGTCTCTCTACCGCTGGTTGAGTCTCGGTGGCAGGCGTTCTAGGTTGTCGGCCTGAGGCCTCGACTTCCCCTGGCGCCTCGTCGATCCAAATTCGACAGCCGTGCGCAGTTACACCGGGCACCGCCATAGAGTAAAAATCTGGCTCCACTATGGTATTGGAACTGGGCAACAGAACTCCGAACTTCTTTCGCCAACCTAGTACATCAGGCATATTGCCTCCCAAAGTTGATAATTAACACAAACTAATCTATCGGCTGGTCTAGTTTAGCAAGCCGTTATAGACCGCCACATTCTATTGTCGAGCTTTAGAGGCGTGAAATTGTGGCTTAGTGGAATCGCCGGAGTCATTCACGTTGCAGCCTGGGATATATCTGCATTGTCTGTCCCGCCGCTAAGAACATGCCGTGGGACAATTTTGGAGCGACCTCCCGCAAGAAAGCGAAAGCCCGAGACTTAAAGAGCCCCGGGCTTTTCCAAGCTTAATTCGCAAGCATAGAATTAATTGTCGTCAGCTGTAACCAAAGAGCTAAGCTTCTCATTGAGGACGGCTCGCATCTGTTTTACTAGAGTCAGATCGGGATATTTCCCATCCTCATCAGCCCTGTCGAAAATCTTCTCACCATCTAAGAACACCTGCAGGATCCCAGATACTCCTGGTGTGATCTTAATGGCTACATCCTTGCCACCTTCAGCAAAAAACTCGTTGGCCATCCAGGCCGCTGTAGCATGATACTGTCAAGGTACGCAGTAGATGATCTCCATTTCTACTTTTCCTTCTCCAGCCATATGCCCCCCTATGTAAATTAATAAAAGATCGATATTAAGAAGTCAGTTTACACGAATCACAAATCTCATGTTTTAACCAGTAGACTTTTGTGACGCCGAGTCAGCCTTAATAGACGGCATACATTGTTCAGTGCGTCAAAGAACCTCACCATGACATCCCAAAAGTTAGGTGTGCTTCTTCAGGCGTGGTCCTGAGATCGGCTACAGGCGCCCCATAGATCATCAACGTCACTACCGCCCTCTCTGAACTTTGGCGCGCCGGCTGATAATATTGGTATCGGAAGCATTCC
>Ga0114993_10002169_pt1 | contig 21882 bp, 21 predicted proteins | sample ArcticOcean_MG_C_FD_87042 | JGI IMG/M metagenome (GOLD analysis project Ga0114993, IMG submission 87042) | Marine microbial communities from western Arctic Ocean - ArcticOcean_MG_CB2_150 | ecosystem: Environmental > Aquatic > Marine > Oceanic | place: Arctic Ocean: Canada Basin | collected...
CCGGCGATCAAACCGCCGCAGCAAATCAAACAAAGGAAGACAATCATGAGCGCCGACAATGACTACAAAGTAGCCGATATATCCCTGGCCGACTGGGGCCGGAAAGAGATAGCGATTGCGGAGACGGAGATGCCGGGCCTGATGGCCTTGCGCAGCGAATACGCGGGCAAGAAGCCCTTGGACGGCGCCCGCATCGTCGGCTGCCTGCACATGACCATCCAGACGGCGGTGCTGATGGAAACTTTGGTCGATCTCGGCGCCACATTGCGCTGGTCGAGCTGCAACATTTTCTCCACCCAGGATCACGCGGCGGCGGCGGTGGCCGAGGCCGGCATGCCCACCTTTGCCTGGAAGGGCGAAAGCGACGAGGAGTTCTGGTGGTGCATCGATCAGACGGTCGAGGGCCCCGATGGCTGGAAGCCGAACATGATTTTGGATGACGGCGGCGATCTGACTTTGGTGATGCACGAGAAGTTCCCCGAACTGCTGGCAGGCATCAAGGGTCTGTCGGAAGAGACCACCACCGGCGTGCACCGGCTATACGAGATGGCCAAGGCGGGCAAGTTGAAGGTGCCGGCCATCAATGTGAACGATTCGGTGACCAAGTCGAAGTTCGATAACCTCTATGGCTGCCGCGAAAGCCTGGTGGACGGCATCAAGCGGGCCACCGACGTGATGCTGGCCGGCAAGATTGCGGTTGTGGCCGGCTATGGCGATGTGGGCAAGGGCAGTGCCGCCAGCCTGCGCGGCCAAGGCGCCAGGGTATTGGTGACCGAGATCGATCCGATCTGCGCGTTGCAGGCCTCCATGGAGGGCTATGAGGTTGTGACCATGGATGATGCGGCGGCCAAGGGCGATGTGTTCGTCACCTGCACCGGCAATATCGACGTGATCACCATCGAACATATGCGCGCCATGAAGGACCGGGCGATTGTTTCCAACATCGGCCATTTTGATTCGGAGATCCAGGTCGATGCCTTGAAGAACCTCAAATGGCACAACGTGAAGCCGCAGGTGGACGAGATCGAGTTCCCGGACGGCAAGCGCATAATCCTGTTGGCCGAGGGACGGCTGGTGAACCTGGGCTGCGCCACCGGCCACCCGTCGTTTGTGATGAGCGCGTCGTTCACCAACCAGGTCTTGGCGCAGATCGAGTTATGGGACAATGCGGACAATTACGACAACGAAGTGTATGTGTTACCGAAAGCCCTGGATGAAAAGGTTGCCACCCTGCATCTCGGCAAGCTGGGCGTGAACCTGACCACCCTGACCAAGGAACAGGCCGCCTATATCTCCATCGATCAAATGGGACCCTTCAAGCCCGATCATTACCGCTACTGAGAGGCGGCACTAGACCCGGTTCTGGATTTCCGGGGAATCGGCGGGGTAGCGTTTGGCGCGGAAGACCCAGTTCATGGTGCCGTCTGGTATCAAGGGGTGGGGGCCGTAGAAGGGATTGATGTATTCCCAAACCACTTCGCCGTCCGGCGTCACCTCGAAAATGCAGCCCTGGGCGCCTTCGCATATCAGTGTGTTGCCCGAAAGCAATCGCTGGCAGCCGCTGATATGGGGGCTCCAGAATGTCATCGGATTATCCTTGGCCAAATAGCGCCAGACGATCTCTTTTGTAACCGGTTCGATCTCCCAGACCTCACTGTAATTGGGCATCGGCCCCGGAACATCGTAGCCGTTGGCGAATACCATGATATTGCCGTTGTCCAGCATTTGGCAGTCATGCTGGCCGCCGAGCTGGTGGTTTTGGTATTCCCATTTGAGGGTGCCGGTGTCGCGCCCGATGATGACCAGCAGATCAAACACCCGGTAGCTGACCAGGTAATCGCCGTTCGGGAGCGGTGAAATGGTATTGGCGTGGCCGTATTCTTCCCGAGCCGCCAGGGCGTTGATGGCGTATTTATCGAAAAATTCCGGCCGGTTGTTGGCAAATTCCCAGACCACATTGCCGGCCTCATCCACCTCGCGGATAACCTCGCCGTAAATCTGGCCCTCAATCTCGGTGCCGGGCACGCCGCCCTGAACCTTTTCCGCTTCGGCGTCGGTCAATAGCTGCCAGGCGATATAGGCGGCACCGCCGTTATCAAGGCGCCTTCCGTCATGGTGCTGGTGGTCGTCCACATGCTCCCACAAGAGATTGCCGTCCCAGTCATATTCGCGCATGCGCCCGCTTTTTCCGGACACCACCTTCGGCCCTTCATCCACCTTTTCGCAGACGAACAGATTGCCGTTGGGGCGCAAATAGTGAGCCTGGGTGACGCCGCCGGTGGTTTTCCATTCATGCACCACATTGCCGTCCATATCGATCAGCCAGATCTGGTCGCTGAAATTGCGGGTATAAAGGGTATAGCCGGGCGTCGCCTTCGCCTTGTCGTAATAGGTTACCCCATGTTTTTGAACGAGCATTTAATTCTCCAACGACGCCAACGCTGGCATCACATTTTCAACAAAAAGAGCGACGGAGTTTTCCGCCTCCGCCGGTGACATATCACCAAACACCAACTGGCCAACCAGATAGTTCGCCCCCGATCTGGTCAGTTCGGCGCGCATAATGTCCGCCACGGTTTGTGCAGACCCGGCGACGGCGCGGCCCGAGGCGGCCATGGTATCGAAATCCGCCGGCCTTGGATGCAACGGACCCGCCCCGCCCCGATAGGTGAACAGATAGGAGAAGCTTTGGTGCCAGACCGGATAGGCGCGCCGGGCAATTTCGAGGGCTTCTCCGTCCGTCTCGCCGACCACGATAAAGCGGCCGATGCCGATAAAGGGCCGCGCCTTATGGCCGGCGCCCCCATAGGCTTGATTATAGGCAGCGGTCATATCGCGGGTCATTTCGGCGCTATCGAGGCTGATCACATGGTAGCCGTTCTTGCCTGCCCGGGCGGCGCTTTCCACCGTGTGCATGCCGTACCAGATCGGCGGGTGCGGTTTTTGCATGGGCTCCAGGGCGACGGGAACATCGCGCAGATCGAAGAACTTGCCCTTGTGGTCCAGATGGCCGTCGCGCAGGGCGGCCAGGACAATATCCAGACTTTCGTCGTAGATTTCGCGTGCGTCATCGGGATCGGGACCGAAGATACGGATCTCGTGCGGCGAGGCGCCGCGGCCGAAGCCGAGCTCGAGGCGGCCCCGGCTCATCTGATCGAGCATGCAAATCTCTTCGGCCAGGCGCAGCGGATGATAAAGGGTCAGGGCATAGACCATGGGCCCGAAGCGAAGCGTTTTCGTGCGCTGGGCGATGGCGGCCAGGAACAGGTTCGGCGACGGCGCCATGCCCAGCGGCGTCGCATGATGCTCGGCCACGTGATAGGCGTAAAACCCAGCCTGGTCGTACATTTCGATGATACGGAGGCGCGCCTCGTAATATTGGTCGAGCGGAATGGCGCCCCGGTCGAGATGATCGAAGACGCCAAACTTCAGCGGATGCATAGGCTCAAGGTCCGCTTAAACCTCGATATCGGCGATGGTGATATTCTTCGCCATGGGCATCAGGATTTTTAAAAGCTCCTGGTGCGCCGGGTGCGGACCATAGGCGGCCAGCGCGTCCTTGTCGGCGAGGGTGACCACGGCGGCGTGCGAGATGTGCGGCGCCCGGTCGGAAAAGTTTTTGCCGATCTTCACGGAGATGACGCCGGGCACCTGATCCTTCAAGGCCGCAATGCCGTCCATGACTTCCTGGGCCTGGGCTTCGGTGACGCCGTCGTTCTGTTCGATCAGTACAAGATGTTCGATAGCCATTTTTGGGTTCCCCCGTTGCTTAAATGAATGATCCGCCATGAAACAAAGAAATGGCCGCTAATCAAGCGGGCCGCGCATCAATAAGGCGCGACCAGCCATTCGTGATACCAGTTCGCCGCCTCGGTCGCGGCGATGCCGAGATGGTCGAGATTATCGTACATGCTCATATGCGAGGCTTCGCCCTGAACGAACAGGCGCTTCTTGTTGGTGGCGATCTCGTTGAAGGCCGGAATTTCCCGCTCCCAGCAGGTCAGATCATCGCCCTCGGCAACCACCATTAAGGTGGGCGTGTTCAGGATGCGCGGCAGATACGGCGAGACATTGTAGTTCCACACATGCTCCACCGAGGCGATGGTGCTGAAATGCTCGTGCCGGGGCGCCGTGGTCTCCTTGATCTTCATGAAGATCGGCTTAGTTTCCGGATGCGGCCAGGTGACCACTTCTTTTTTCGGATCGCCGGAATGGGGGATGGTGCCATGCACGCCGGTCAAATAGCGCTGGCGCCGCTCTTCTTCCACCAGGGCCGTCAATTCGCGAAAGCCGACGGTGCCATGATCGCGCATGGAATTGTACCAGCCGTCGATAATCGGAATGTGGGAGACAATGCACTTCACCCTCGGATCGATGGCGCCGACGATGAGCGAATGGCCGCCCGAATAGGAGATGCCCCAAACGCCGATACGCTTTGCATCCAGCACGCCTTTGAATTCATCCAGATAGCAGACGGCATCGATGGCCGAGCGGTAATCGGAAATCTGCATCCAGGGATCCAGATGCTGGCGCGGCTCGCCGTCGGAAGCGCCGAGGCAGCGGAAATCAAAAATCAGCGCGGCGACGCCCTGCTCGACGATGAATTTCGCATATTCGGGCATCGCCAGTTCCTTGACGTAGCACCAGCCGCCGCCCATGACGGCCACCGGCCAGGGGCCTTCGCCTTCGGGCAGATAGAGATCGGCGCGAATGATTTCGACCGGATTTTCGCTTGGGAATTCCACTTCTTGTTTGTTCACCGGACGGCTCCTTTTGATTGCATCGCCAACGGGCCGCCATCTTGGTCAATCAACGGGGCCGGTTCAATACGCGATGCGGAGAATAAGCGGCTGAAATCGCAGCCGGGCGATTGATCAAACGCATTTACAATAACACTAAAAATCACTTGACTATCAATAATTTTTATAAGAAATAATACACTTAATTAACATTGTTTAGGACACAAGATGAGTGTTTTTATATTACATGCCGGTCTGAAATTTGATTATCCGCCAAAAAAGCGGTGGCCAAAAAAATGCCTGAAATCGGCCAGATTATACCTAATCAGGCTTGCTGCGGCGGCGAATACCCGGACGGCGTTGCGATAATGCAGGAAAGGACCAGCCATGACGTTTTTGGATAAATATAAGGCGGTCGAGGTTGAACGGGTCCCTGGCGAGGATGGCCTGGAGCGGGCCAAGCGCAAGCTGATTGCCGCTATCATGCGGCAAATAGAGAATGCGAAAAACCCCGGTCAGCTTGGCGGACGCGGCAAACCGATCCGCGACTGGTCGTTCCGTGACGGCGCTGGCCAGCTATATACCCATATCAGGTTCGGCACGCGGCCGATGGAATTTCCGACCGGCAAGGCATTCGAAATCGCCGCACCGGAAGACCTGATCCCATTTTACACCGACGTTATTGAGGCCGTCGAGGCGGGCGAACTTGACGCGCTTATCGATGCCGCCCGCAAGATCGGCGCGCGCGGACACGGCCGCCGGCATAGCGGTAAACGGGGCGGCCACGGAAGCAGAGGCGGGCGCCATGGTCCCAGGGATTAGCCAGGGACTAGTAAGTCCCATTGATAAAATTTAAATCATTAAGGCCGCTGAAAGCGAAAATTATGTCCGCATTTAGCGCCATGCGCGGACGTTTCAGGCGGCGTGAGGCCGATACCTGGATTCCTCCATCAAGCGTTCCGCCGACATCATGATATCGGAGCGCAATTTGTCGTGTTTATCCGTTGGATAAAGTAGTTTGCCGCCACGTTTGCGAAATTCGCCGTTTATCATCACATGTTCTACATTGGCGCCGGTCGCGATTTCCGTGATGGCATAAACCGGATCGTGGACCGGATAGAGATTTAAATCATTGGCCCTCAGCATAACGATATCTGCCTTTTTCCCGGGTGTTATGGAGCCGATCCGATTGTCTAAACGCAACGCCTTGGCGCCGCCGATTGTTGCCCACTCGAGAGCTTCGCGGGAATTTACGGGAGTTTTTTTAAGCGGATAATTGCCGGCATTTCGAGCCGCGTGGCTGATCTGAAAGCGGAGCGCGAACAAAGCGCCGCGCAATTCGCCGAACATATCCTCGGCCACCAATGTTGTTGTATCGGTGCCGATCGACGGTATTGCACCCATCTCGCGGACGATCGAAATTAACGGATAGGCGCCGTGCCCGTGCATTTCGCACATCACCGTCGAGGTAACCGAACAACCTTTATCTATAACGTAGCGGATATGCTCTTCCGCCATGTAATTGCCGTGCACAATATTGTGGTCGGCACCCAACAGGCCCATTTCACCCAACTGAACATAGGCGTCCTTTATTTGCTCATCATCCGGAAAATTTCTGTTGTAGCCGTACCAGACATGGGCAGAGGACATAAGATCGAGTTCACGGGCGAGCCTCAGATCCTCGACCGCGACTTCAAAACTGCCAAACTCGGGCCCCAAGACCGCCATTGCCAAACCGATCAGACCGTCATCGCCGCCGAGCCGGGTTTTGCGCAAATGTTCGACCCGGTCCCGAGGGTGCGGGATGTGGGTATAGGGTGTTTCACCTTCGGCGGTCGGCGGCTTAGCTGTACCATGTCCGAAAACAGCCCTAATTCCAGCTTCCTCTAATCCGTCGAGCGCGCGTTCGGCCATTTCCAGATCGCGAAGATTATGTGACCAGTCGAGCACCGTGGTGGTGCCGTTATCGATTTGATTGAGCGCGCCGAACAGGTTGCCGAGATAGGTATCTTCGGCGGTATAAAGCGTTGCGATATTGGCATGCATATTTTTGTGATAATCGGGGCTGACCCATTCGGACCCCATTAATTTTGTCGCGGTCTGCCAAACATGCAGGTGGGCATTGATCAGGCCCGGCATGACAATCATTTCGGATGCATCCAGCACATCATCGGCTTCTGTTCCGATATTAACGCCGACATCCAGAATTTTGTCGTCCTCGACAAGGATTTTTGCGTCCCGCAATTCGCCGATATTCGGATCGACCGACACGATCCAGCCGCACTCGATAAGAAGACGTTTCGCCATGACAACTCCCCAAAATCAAATTCCTGAATATTCTGCGGGCGGGGTATTTATTACTTGAGGGTCCGGTGGACTGCAAACGCGCCACAAACGAGACAGACCGAATTGGTTTCAAACCAAATGTCGGTATCGTGTGGCTTGAAAGCAGATGTCCGGTATTGGCTACCCCTGACTGGCTTCGGCGGACGCGGGTCCGGATTCCAGTTTGGGGCTGCGGCGCACCAAGGGCTTTTCGGTTTAAAGTTCTAAAAGCTGCGGCGCGCGCTGGATGATTTCTTCGAGTATTTTTTCCGCCCGGCCGCGCTGGTCCAGGATGCCGTCCTGCATGAATTTGGCGAATTTTTCCTGTTTGAGAACTTTTTCCGCGTCGTAGAGCGTTTTCAGTTCCTGGACAAATACGTGGTTGGTGCCGATCGGCAAATATTCCTGCGCACAAATGACAGTCAAAAAATTGAGCGAACCGCTCAGCAGGACGGACCAGATCGCCACCGTAAGCTTGTCGAACTGATCCTCCAATTCCTCTTTCTTCGAGGTTTTGTTTTGTTCGATCCGGCGTTCGATAATAATGGAAAAAGAAAGACACTCGCTCATCATTTTCCGGAATTTCAAATAGCCCTCGAAATTGATGGCCTCTGGATTATTTTTGGGTGTTTCCGACAATGCCATAAGCTCGGACACCCGATCTTGCAGCGCGTCCAAAAATCGCCTGGCATCGTCATCGACGGCGTCTTGTCTCGAAGAATCAGCCATTTGACCCCATGGGAATAAAATTGATGATTTGCGATACTAACCATTCCGGTGTTAACCGGCCATGCCGATCTTGGAGCGGCCCCGCTTACATCAAAACTTGTTCCCAACGCTGCTTGCCAATACAGTCGTCGGTGCATTTGAGAAGGAGGGATCGATCATGCTGACCACCGAATATTTACCGCCGCCGGCCAACTCGAAAGAGCGCATTGCCCGCCAGAAAGACATGGCCGCAAATTCCGCGCCGACCCTGTTCCAGGTGAAGGGGCCATTGTTGGCCGAAGGGCGCACCACGACGACGCTGGCGGCAACTAACGATTTGACTATCCAGCTTAAAATCTACGCCTCCGAGGGCGAGAATGAGCTGCACGCCCATCCCGGCGAGGACCACAGTTTTATCGTCCTGCAGGGGACCGTTCTGTTTTATGACCAGGACGGCGAGATGGGAAATCTTGGGCCCAACGAAGGCATCATGCTGCCGCGCGGCTGCTTCTATTGGTTTCATGCGACGTCCGATGAGCCGCTGGTGATGATCCGCGTCGGCACGCCCGAAGCGGCCAAGCTGGACCAGCCAAACCGGATTAATATTAACGGCAATCCCATGCACGGCGGATCGGAAGAAAACAAATCGGTGCCGGTAAAATATCTAGAGGGCCAGTTTTTCGGCTAAGCCAGCCCGGGAAAGGGAGAGCAATCCATGGCCCTTGCCATCGACGAGATGTCGGCGCGCTTCGTTACCGACGCGATGAAGATCGCGGCCCGTAAGGTGCCCCAATTCATCGTCTCCGCCGATGGCCATGTGGACGAGCCCGCCGATATCTTCGACGAATTGCCGGGCGAAATCAGGGACGCCATCAAGCGCCCGAAGATCATGCTCGATGAGCGCCCGGGCGGCGGTATCGACCCCAAAATCAGGATCCAGGACATGGATCTGGATGGGCTGGCCGCCGAAGTGATCTATCCCACCTTCACCCTCGGGCTGTTTGCGCAAGGTCAGCGGGAGCAGGAGGCCGCGTTCCGCCTCTATAACGACTGGATCGCCGATTTCTGCTCAAACGCACCGAACCGTTTGTTCGCGGTCCCGTGCCTGGCCGCCTACGACATCGATGTGGCCATCAATGAAATGCACCGCTGCGCCGATATGGGTTTGCTCGGCGGGCTTCTTTGGCAGGTGCCGCATCCCGATTTGCCGCTGACCTCGGATCATTACGAAAAACTTTGGGCGGCGGCCGCCGAACTGGGTCAGCCGCTGCATTTTCATATCCTTTCCGGCTTCAACTATTTCCGCTTTAAGCGCGAGGGGCTGGAAAGGGTGCGGGGCTCGGTCAACACCAAGACCCACGATATTTTCACGACGGTCTATGATTTGATCTGGTCGGGCGTCTTTGAGCGCAACCCGAAGCTGAAGACCGTAATCGTCGAAGGCGAGATGGGCTGGGCGCCGTTCCTTATTCAGCAATATGATTATTATTTCCGGCGCTTCACCAAACCCGGCCACCCGGATGGGGAATTTGCCATTTCCCGCCTGCCCAGCGAAATATTCAAAGATCACATGTATCTGACCTTCATGGACGATGTTGCCGGTGGCCAGGCCCTAGGATTTTGGGGTGAGCGCAACTGCATGTGGTCCAGCGATTATCCGCACCCAAACATGACCTGGCCCAATTCGCGCGCCTTCATCGCCCGCCAGATCGGCGATCTTGCGCCGGAAAAGCAGAGCCGGGTATTGGCCCAAAATTGTATCGAGCTTTACGGGCTGGAGATCAAACCCTGACATGGCTGAGCCAGCCAAAACCGTTATCGTCACCGGCGCCGCGCGCGGCTTGGGGCAAGCCTATGGCTGGGCCTTCGCCGAACAGGGCTGGCGCGTGGTGGTCGCCGACCGGGATAGTTTGGACCAGACCATGGAAGGTTTCTCAGAACCCGATGATCATTTGGCGTTGCCGGTGGACGTGGCCGATATTGCCAGCGTCAAGGCCATGGCCGCGGCAACCATCGATAAACTCGGCGCCGTCGATGTATTGGTCAACAACGCCGGGCTTTATGGTGCGCTGACCGGCGGGCGCGCCGAAGACATTGACGAAGACGAATGGGATCGCTGCATGGCGGTCAACGTCAAGGGGACCTGGAATTGCTGCCGCGCCGTCATTCCCCAGATGCGCGCCCAAAAGGGCGGCGCCATTGTCAACGTCGCCTCCCTGGCCGCCGTCATGGGCATGCCCTACGGGCTTCATTACACCACCTCGAAGGCCGCCGTAATCGGCATGACCCGGGCCTTGGCGCGGGAATTGGGGCGGGATTCCATTCGCGTCAACTGCATCGCGCCGACGGCGGTAAACACCGAAGGCACGGCCGAGTTTTTCGGCGATGTGTTGGACAAACAAATGGACGCCGTGGTCAAAAGCCAAAGCCTTCGCCAAGCCTTGCAACCGGATGACGTGGTCGGAACCGTGCTGTTCCTGGCCGGCGATGGCGCCAAACTGATCACCGGTCAGACGATCATGGTGGATGGCGGCACGGTCTTTCTGTAAGCAATGAAGGAGGCGGCGCCGGGCGCCTATTTTTCCCCATCAATCTCGTTGTCGGCGCCGGCCCAGCCGGAATGGGTAATGTCGAACATGACCTGGTTCGGATCCCGGTATTTGATCTCGTAATAGCCTTCGCTTTCGCCCGTCATTTCGCCCATCAAGTAGGTGCCGCCGTTTTCCTCGGCCAATTTCGAGGTCTTCTCCACGTCATCGACGAGGAACCCCATGTGATGGATGCCGACAAACTCCTTACCGAGGCCTTCCGGGTGGGTCTCCTTGCCGGCCATCACCTCGGATTTGAAGCGCAACAGGGTCAGGCTCATGATGCCGTCGGACAGATACACCACGTCGGCATACTCAGAATCGTACGCCTTGGCGCGATGCATGCCGAAGGTCTTTTCATAAAATTCCGCCGCCGCGTTCGGATCGGGCACGGATATGGCAATATGTCGCAATTTTCCAGCCATGATATTGCTCCTTCTATTTAATGCGCGTCTCTAATTGAGCCGCGCCGGGGCTTCGTCGGGCGGCGTGATGTCGAAGCCGTTGGCGGTGCAGCAGGTCATCGAAAAGGACCCGATGCGGGCGATCACGGTGACCAGCTCATCGGTGGAAAAGGCCGCTTCCGCCGCGGCGTAGCTGGCATCGCTCAAGCCCTGATCGGCGAGCAGCTCGCCAGCCAGCTTGTGCACCAGTTTTTCGCGGGCATCGTCGCCCGGCAAGGCGGCGCGGTCATTGATGGCATCGATCACATCTTGGCCAAGGCCGATTTTCAGGGCGTTGCGAACCTGTACCGCCCAGGGGTAATTGGCGCTCCAATGGCGGGCCACGGTCAGGACGATAATGCTTTGCTCGTTCGGGCTCAGGGTGCCTTCGGCGAGGCATTTGCCGGTGTCCTGGACAATGCGCATCAGCTTGGGATTGCGGATATAGGCCCAGAACGGGCCGCCGTGCGGCTGCCCGGATGCCTTCGAATCCTCGATCACCGATTTTTGCGCATCGTTCATATCGGCTTCGGTGAGAATGGAAATCCTGGTCATTGTCTTCTCTCCCCTGGATGTTGATTAATTCTGATGCAAACCTATCACGCCGCTTCCGCCGCGTCGATTTGCGAAGCGGAGTTGCCCGATTATGGCGGTGATAGTATTTTTTAAAATACCGGAACAGGGGAGGCAGACCATGCAAATATCCTACGGGCCCGAGCCAACCAGCCATGGCGAGCTACTCTTGCCGGACGGGCCGGGCCCGTTTCCGGTGGTGATGTTGATCCATGGCGGCTGCTGGCTGGCCCAGCTTGGCGCAATGGAAGATTACCGGACCATGGCGGAATTGCTGCGCGGCGGCGGCATCGCCACCTGGAATATCGAATACCGGCGCGTCGGCCACGATGGCGGCGGCTGGCCCGGAACCTTTCTGGATTTGGGCAAGGCCTTGGACCATATCGGCGTTCTTGGCCGGGACCATCCCTTGGATATTTCGCGCACCATCGCCCTTGGCCATTCATCGGGGGGCCATTTCGCGGCCTGGCTGGCGATCCGGGATCAGTTGCCCCAATCCAGCGACATCAAGGGCGAGCCGAAGGTCTCCCTGGCCGGCACCGTCCTCGCCGATGCCTTCATTGATCCCCGCGTGATGGATTCCACCGGCCTCGATGGCGCTTTGTTTTGCGGCGAGCCGGTTTTGGCGCGGCTGCTCGGCGCGGAGCCGGACGCCGCAATCGAGCGCTTGGCCGAAATCTCGCCCCTCAATTGGCTACCTTGGGGAATACCGCAGCATTATGTGATTTCGTCCAGGCGCTACCCGGTTACCCCGGGCCGCCCGCTGGCTGATGGGCGCACCACCATGGCCATGCCCGACTACCCGGCCCTGGCCCGGGAGGCTGGCGACGAATGCGCCCTAAGCGTCATCGAAGACGCCGGCCATTTCGATTTCATCGAGGCGCCCGCATCAGACGCCTTCATCGCATCGCACCAAGCCGTTCTTCAGATGGTCGACCGGATCACGAAAAGCTCTGGTTGAGGGCCCAAAGACCACCAACCAGATTTATCGTCTTAGGCCGCTATTTCCGCCAAACCCGGACAAACATGCGCCGCGTTGCCGTGGAAGATGGCTTGCTTGTCGTCTTCGCTCAAAAAGTCCATGGCCCCGATGACTGGAACCAGATCATCCCCAGGAAGCCCGGTTTCCGGGCGTATCGCGGCACCGGAACCCGGCGTTTCGGTGCCGAACAAGGTGTTCTCCGGCGTCCGCTGCTTGATCGCGGCTTCCAGGAAGTTGAGATCGAGCGCGCAGGTGTCGAAATAGAGGTTCTTGCTCAAATCCTTTTGCGCCAGATGTTTGTCGGTCTTGATGAAGCGGTCGAGGGCGCCGCCGCAATGGCAGACAACCACTTTCAGTTCCGGGAACCTTTCGAACACATCGCCGTGGGAAAGAAGCTGGGTCGCCAGATATTGCTCGATGACAAAGCCGATCTGGTAGTTTTGCGGAATCGTCCGGATCCTGGGATCGGTGCAGTTGGTTCCGTGCACGATGATGGGAAGGCCGTGTTTCTGGCAATATTCATAAACCGGGTCCCAATAATGCTGATCCATGCCCGGCGAAGAGCGGTCGCCGGCGGGATCGGGGCTTAAGTAACATCCCTTGAAACCCAGCTCGGTGTGGCAATATTCCAGCTCTTCCAGGCAATGGCTGAGATCATCGGCCAGCGGCTGTTGCGGCAGCATGGCGGCGCCCAAATAGCGGGCCGGCTCCATTTCACATTGCTTGGCAATCATGTGGTTGGTGAAGCGCGACCAGGCTTTCATAATGTGGGGCTGCATCCAGCCCAGCATGGTGAACGGCCTGGGGCCGACGAGCTGCGCTTCGATGCTGTGGCTGTCCAAAAGATCGTTGTGGGTTTTGACACGTCCCGCCCAGGCTTCCTCGGTAAAGCCGCGCGCTTCCAGACCGCTTCCGCGCGGGTCCGTCCAAATTGGCGAGTTGCTGGCGAGCATGGCGCCCATGACCAGCATGCCGTTTCCGGACGGCGCGGAAACATGCGCATGAATATCGAGAACTTTGGTCCCGTTGTACATTTCTGTACTCCTTATCTGATGATTAAAACTTGGGACGAGTGGCGGCGTTTGGTGCGGTAAAGCCTATAGGTCCGCGTCCTCCCCAATTCCCGCCAAGACCAGTTGGCGGGAAGTCTCCACGCGGTTCATTCCACGCATCGTCAAGTATGGCTGGTTAGCATTCGAGGGGCAATGCACTGGCCAATTTATTAAGGCGCGGTGGCGTAAAAAAATGTGGGCAAGGTGTGACAACAATCACAGCACCGCATTTCGGGACCTGCTAAACGTAAAGCATGCTTCCCTCAAGAGGCATACTTAAAGCCGGCCGGGATTTGCCTTCGGGTGTAATCCCGGCCGGTGTTTTCTTATCCCAAATCAGACCCTTAAAACATTCCCCGATTGCGTCTCCGCGATTGCCACCAGCGCAACATCAATTAGAATAACCGCCGATGGCATTGCCTCTGGGGAGGATCATGGCGGATCGCGAGGTCAAGCGCAGACTGGCAGCTATTCTTGCCGCGGACGTGGCCGGATATACGCGCCTTATGGAAGCCGATACGGACGCCACCGTCGCCGCCTGGCAGGCTGCCCGTGAGGACGTGATCAAGCCAAGCGTCGCCGGTCATTCCGGCACGATCGTCAAGCTGACCGGCGACGGATTCTTGGTGGAATTTCCCAACGTCCAGGACGCCGTTACCTGTGCCATCGTCATGCAGGAGGGCCTGGCAGCCTCAAGCCTCGATTTCCGCATGGGCGTGAATATGGGCGATATCGTCGATGACGGCGAAGATATCCATGGCGAAGGGGTCAATATTGCGGCGCGTCTTGAAGGCTTGGCAGATGCCGGCGGGATCAACATCTCCGGCATGGTGTACGACACTATTCGCAATCGAATTGAGGCAAACTATGAGGATCGCGGCGAGCAGGATGTCAAAAACGTATCGGCGCCGGTACGGGTCTACGCCATTCGGTTGGGCAGTTCAGCGGGGCCAGCGCCATCCTTTGATCAAGCGGTATCCGATAAACCCTCTGTTGCCGTACTGCCCTTTGAGAATCTATCGGGCGATCCGGAGCAGGAATACTTCTCCGACGGCATAACCGAGGACATCATTACGGCGCTGGGCCGGACGCGATGGTTTTATGTTATCTCGCGCAACATAACCGCCAATTATAGGAGCAAGACCGCCGATGCGGGTCAGGTTGCGGGTGAACTCGATGCGGATTATGTCGTTGCGGGAAGCGTCAGGCGCTCCCAGGTAAGAATAATAATTTCCGCCCAGGTGGTTGACGGCAAGAGCGGAAAGCAAATCTGGGCGGAAAGATACGACATTGCTGGAGAAGATATCTTCACGCTACAGGATCAGATTGCGGAAACCCTGGCGTCGGTGATCGAACCCGAGGTGAGCAAAGAAGAATTGCGGCGCGCCCGCACCAAGCCGCCTTCAAATCTCAGCGCCTGGGACAGGTGCCTGCGCGCATGGTGGCACCGGTTCAAGCAGACACCCGAAGATTTCGCCGAGGCGCGCGGTCACTTTGAGAAGGCAATCGAAATGGACCCGATGTTCAGTGTCGCCTATGCGGGGTTGGCCGAAGTGATGGCCTACGGTCTCCTGTTCCAATTTTTCGAGCGTTCGGCCGAATTACGCGATAAAGCCGTCCGTTTGGCCAAAAAAGCCGTTGCGTTGGATCCTGACGATCCGACAAACTATGTTGCGCTCGGCCGGGTCCTGACTGTTACCGGGCAGCCGAAAATCGCCATCCGCGAGTTAGAACGGGCCATTGAGCTTAATCCCCACCTGGCCGTCGCGCATTACCAGCTGGGGGCGGCTTTGGTCTTGTCGGGACGCGCCGAGGAGGCAATACCCGTCCTGGAGCACGCGCGCGCGATCAACCCACGGGACATGTACGTAAGCCAGATTCATGCCTTTTTGGCGCGGGCACACCTTGCCTTAAAGCGTTATGAGAAAGCGAAGACGGAGGCAGAAGAAGCGCTTCGCTATCCCATGACCCAATGGCCGGTGAATACCATTCTCGTCTCTGCTCTTGGGCATTTGGGTGACAGGGATGCTTGTGCCGAGGCCCGCGCGGCGTTATTCGCCCGCAAACCCGAATTCACGATCGTTTCATTGCAGGAAAATCATGCTGGAATTTTTCCTGCTGATGGTCTCGAAATAGAAATAGACGGTTTGCGCAAAGCTGGTGTGCCTGAAGGCGGCGTCGGAGAAACGACATCACCGCCACTCTCCGACAAACCCTCTGTCGCGGTGCTGCCGTTCGACAACCTCTCGAATGATCCCGAACAGGAGTATTTCTCCGACGGCATCACCGAAGACATCATCACCGGCCTTTCGCGTGTTCGCCAGTTCTTCGTTATCGCCCGCAACACCACTTTCACCTTTAAGGGCCAGGCGGTGGACGTGCCGGCGATGGCATCCGATTTGGGTGTCCGCTACGTGCTCGAAGGCAGCGTCCGGAAATCCGGCGCCCGGCTGCGCATCACCGTACAGCTTATCGACGGCGAAACCGGCAATCACCTTTGGGCGGAACGCTACGAACACGAGATCGAAGATATATTCGAGATCCAGGACGAGATTACAGCCGCCGTGGTCGGCGCCATCGCGCCTGAGCTAGCCCGCGCCGAACAGGACCGTGCCCGCAACAAAAGCCCCGAATATCTTGACGCTTGGGATTATTTCCAGCGCGGCATGTGGCACTTCAACAAAATGTCCACTGAGGAAGTCGCCGAAGCCAGGCGCTTGTTCGAGGCCGCCGCAAACTGCGCACCGGAATTTTCGGGCGCGCTCGCCGCCCTCGGCTATGTGGCCGCTGTCGAGGCCTTGTCCGGCTATACCGAGGATCGGGCGGCAACCCTGGAAGCGGGATTGCGCGACGCCGAACGCGCCGTGGCGCTTGATGACCGGGATGGGTTCAACCAGTTCGCCCTCGGCCGGGTGGCTATCGTGGCCGGCCAAACGGAGCGGGCGGTGGCGGCGCTGGAGAAAGCCATCCAGCTTAACCCCTCTTCGGCCCAGGCCCATTACGGGCTGGGTGTTGCGCATTTTTGGGCGGGCCGGGCGGCGGCGGCTTTGCCTTACCTGGACCAGGCCGTTCGCCTCAGCCCCTATGATCCGCATCTCTGGTCGTTCCATTACCTGCGCGGCAACGCCCGGCATTTTGCCGGCGATACCGAAGGGGCGGTTGCCGATCAGAAAACGGCCATTCAGAACAAAGGCGACGAGTACCTGCCGCACCTATCCTTGGCCTTTATGCTGGGGCAAACGGAAGGCCGCGGCGGCGATGCGCAAGCCGCCTATGACGCCGCGCTCAAGCTCAAACCGGAATTATCCGCAGCATTCCTGCGGGCAACCCTCGGCAACCTCGACCCGCCGATGCTGGAAGCGCTATTGGAGGGCCTAAAACAATTCGGCTTGCCGGATGAATAGGCGCCGCCGGCGGATAATTTATGAGAATTTATGAGAAATTTATTGGCAGTTTCTGAGAATCACGGAAGTTCCGGGGTATCCACGCCGCGCAAACGGACCCGCACGGTCTTCGCCAAGCCGATCCAAATTTAGGCGGTGACGGCGCGGGTGGGCACCTGGTTAACTCCCCGAGCCAGAGCCTCCAGCGCGCAGCGCAATTAGTTTTCTCTTATTTCCTCTTCTCTGTGTCTTCTGTGAGCTCTGTGGTGAGACCTCTTTTCCCCTTTTTCTTCTCACCGTCTCACCGTCTCCCGTGGTGAAAAAAAATTTCGCCTTGGCAGTGCTCCGATCACAGACCGGTGCCAAGACGGGCGCCCGGCTGGCCGACCCGGCTTCACCGAAAGGGCTACGCCGGCCAAGCCCAGCCATCCCCAGCCGGGCTCGGCAGATCCGACTTGCAATCGCCGGCGGGCAGGCTACATAGGTATTAGCGCCTGCGAGCGCTCGTGCTCTTGAAAATTGTGAATAGGTCTTTTTGAAAACACACCGGGAATTGCCCCCGGATCGTGGCCGTTACCGGTGCGCTATTGATGGAGAAAAACCGTAAGGTTCCGTTAGGAACCGTTAGGAAAGCTCGTGAACCGGTATGGTCAAAATTCGAAAAATGTGTCGCACCGATGTGTCCAATTCGGAGGCGCCATACCATGGGTGGTATGGCCAATTATCCGCCAGCAATACCCTTCATGAAGCCCGAAAACACCTCGGTGATTTCTTCTTCGTGTTCCGCCCATTCGCCAAAGGCGATCAGCGGCAAATCCTGATCTTCGACCGGCAGGTTATGGATTTGGCTATCGGCGATAAGCCGGTGCGCGGCGCGGCCGCTGGCCGAGGAATGGGTCTTATCGTTGCCGGGGATAATGATGGTCGGGGTGCGGATCGATTGCAGCTCCGCTTCGGTGACGCCCATCACCGGATGATGCGCGCCGGCGATGAACAAATCCCGAAGCCGGGTCATCACATCGATGAAAAATTCCGGCGTCATGTTCATCAGCGTGTCCCGGTTTGCCGGGTTGGCTTGGATGCGTTCCTGATAGGCCTCATGGGCGCACACCGCTTCCATGCCGCCCTGTTCGGCGGCGCGGATGAACTGGCCGTAATAGTTTTCCGGCAAGCGGTTTGCTGCGAACTCACCCCCGGTGACCCGAAGCAAGAGCAATCCGCGCAAGATATCGGCGTGCCGGAGGCAGAAGAAGATGGCGGTGCGGGCCCCCGATGAAGAGCCGCCGACAAACACCGGAAGCGCGTCCAGGCTCTCCAAAAGTTTGCGCAGATCATCGGCCCAGGTGATCTCTTCCACCTGGGCGGCGCTTAAAGACATGGAGGACGCGCCGGTGTTGCGGCGGTCGTGGAGGAGGACGCGAAAGCCTTCCGCCGCGATCTTGTGGGCCAGCGGCACCAGCTCTTCATAGCCGCGCCGCCCGCCGGTGATCAACGCGACCCATGGGCGATCAACTGGCAGATCAACTGACCCGTCGTCGCCGATAATCTCGTAATTGATGTTTATGCCGTCGATGCTTGCAATGGCCATGTCGGGTCCTCAAATCATCGCTTCGCCGGGCGGCTCCAGCCCCAGCAACATGCCGCCATACTGGCTGCCGACATTTTCAAACTCGAACGCCGCGTGCGTTGCGAGGCTGGAAATATCGCGCTGAAAGCGCTGGATGGGGGAGGCCAGAAACTTGGCGCGGGAGCCGGCCATCTGGCCGACCTCGTGGGCAATGACAGCCGATTGGCGGCCGATATAGCTGATTGCCATGCGCATTTCCATGCGCTCATTGCGGCTAAGGCGCTCGCCCAGCGCCACCTTTTCGGACACGAAATTGATCTTGGCGTCGAACAGGCCGCGGGTCGATTGCAGCAGCATTTCATACTCCGCCAGGCGCACCCTGGTGGTCATTTGCTCCTGGAACCGCATGCCGTCATAGGCGCCCACCTTGTCCTTCAAAATATCGGTGACCAGCTCGGCCACTGCCTCGGCGCCGCCCAGCATTACCGCCACGGCGCCGAACATCAGATAGGTGATCATCGGCACCTGCCAGAGGGGGCCGGTGTTCATTTCCAGCCCCGGCCCCTGGTTTTCGCGAAACGCGGCGACATTGACCGAGCGGTGTTCGGGCACGAAAACGCTATCTACTTCCACATTGTGGCTGCCGGTGGCGCGCATCGCCGAGACCTGCCAGGTGTCGAGAATTTTTACTTCGGAGATCGGCATGATGAAGCGGCGCACCTCGCCCGAGCCTTCCACCGGCGCGCTCATCAGCATGAAATCGCCGTGGTGAACGCCGCTGGCGTAAGGCCACATGCCGGTGAGACGGTAGCCGCCTGGCGCCGGCTCGGCCTTGCCCGCCGGCACGATCTGGCCCGGCGACATTGTGTAGCCCTTGCCACCCGGGCCCCACATTTCGGCTTGGCTTTGTTCCGGGAAATGGCCGTGCTGAAAATTATGGTACATCAAAAATCCCAGCACCCAGGCGGACGAGGAGCAGCCCCGGCCCCATTCGCGGATGATCTGCGGGATATATCTGAAATCCACCTCGTGGCCGCCGAAGCGGGCTGGAACGGCGGCGCGGAACAGATCGGCCGCCTTGGCGTCATCGAACGTGGCTTCGGGAATGCGGCCAGCCTCTTCTGCCGCCGCGGCGCGTTCGCGCAAGGCCGGAACCATGGCGGCGGCGCGCCGGACCAGTTCCTCGCCGCTCAACCTATCCGTTTCCGTCTTGGCCGTATCCACTGGCGCCTGGCCTCAATCTTTAAAGTGGGGCATCACGTCCCGGCTGAAATTTTCCATGGATTTTTCCGCCAGTTCCACCGGCATGTCGGAGAAATTGACCTGGAACGATCCAATCTCGATATCGCCGATGGTTGAACGGAATTCGTTGATCTGCTCGATGATGGTTTTCGGCGTGCCGACCCAGGCAGCGCCCCGGGCCAAGGTGCTTTCGAAATCATCCTTGGCGATATTCTCGACCAATTTGTCATAGCCCGGATAGGCATCCGATGACGCGCCTGAGGTCCAATCCGATGCGGCATCCACCAGCGCCTCGATATAGCGGTTGATGGGACCCCGGGCCAGATCGTGGGCTTCGCTCTCATTGGGCCAGCAGAACATGTGGAACATCAGCATGATCTTACCCTTGCCCGCATGGCCGGCCTCTTTCCAGGCTTCCCGGTAGACGCCCATCATTTCTTTCATCTTCGGCCCGAACAGGGGAACCCCCATGACCCCATGGCCCATGCGCGCCGCACCGGCAAAGGAATCCGGCGAGGAGACGGCGGCCACCCAAAATGGCGGGCGCGGCTTTTGCGTCGGGCGCGGCAGGGATGTGGTGTTTTTGAAGGCGTGGAACCGGCCCTCCGATGAGACATTTTCGTTTTCTAAAAGCAGGCGTATCTGCTCCAAGCCTTCGTCAAAGCGCGGCCGGCTTTCATCCAGATCAACGCCGAAGCGCTCATATTCCAGGGGCAGGAAGGCGCGCCCAAAACCGATCTCGGCGCGTCCGCCGGAGATGGCGTCGATCATGCCGATCTCGCCGGCCAATTTTAATGGGCTGTTGAAGACCGGCAGATTGGCGCCGGTGATGACCCGGGCTTTTTTCGAGCGCTGGGAGGCGGCGGCCAGGAACACCAACGGATTGGGGCTGTAGCCGCCATAGCGGTGAAAATAGTGTTCGACGATGCGGACGTGCCGGTAATCCAGCTCGTCGCAGCGATCCACCAGGCGCAGGCATTCTTCGAAATACTGCTCGCCGGACTTTTGCGCCGGCCCCACCGACGGAAAAAAATGTATGCCGAATTCCATATTGCCGTTACCCCAGCGGATTGCTCTTCGAACTATTTATCGAAGGCCATGCTAGGGATCAATTGATGGAGGGACAAGCTGGAAAGGAATGAAATGGTGGGCACGCCCGCGCGCGCTAACAGCGCGCGCTCTAATCAAACATGTACCGTGACCGCCATTAAAAAAACCGGCAGAGGCCGGTTTTTGGAATGGTGGGCACGGTTGGGATTGAACCAACGACCCCTGCGATGTCAACACAGTGCTCTCCCGCTGAGCCGTCGCTTCGCTCCTCACTCAAGCTACCGCTTGACTACGCGCCTTCTCAATAAACTTACTTTAGAATCAATCTGTTACGAGAAGGACAGTTTACCATGTTACATCGGGAGCGTCATCAGGTATTTCTGAGCAGTAGCCAAAAACAGCCTGTCGGTGTGCCCAACTGTGACAGGATTGTGACAGGAATTGCCATGGCGCGGTGACGGCGATGACGCCCATGACGGCGATTTAGATGTAACTTGCCAACTAGCCGGGCCACCCATGGGGGGGCTGGGGTGTCGCTATATATGTTTCCCAAGCGCTGAGAATATCTCGGAGAAATGCCTGCTCAACCGTGGCCCTGAAACAACCTCCGTTTAGCCATGCCGTCGTCACATTGTATTTTATAATGCTCGGACAGCTTGGGGAGATTCCCCTGGCGTCATCGAGGGGACTACCATGAAACATTCAATCTGGATTGCTGTCGGCATGATCATGTTCGCAGCCGTGCCAGCACACGCCAAGTCGGTGCTGTTCGTTTGCAATGATGCCCAGTTCATAGACAAGAGAACTAAGAGCAAGCCGAAGCGGGCCAATATCTCGGCGAGCCTAACTGTTGATCTAGAAACTCGAACAGCTGAACTTCTGTTGGGATCGAAGAGTATCAAAATGATTGGCACGCGGTCCAACAAAGGCATGAAAACCTCAGTGGACAAAGAAGGCGGAGACAAGGTGCTGGTCGGCGCTACCAGCGATGAGGCGATTTACTTTACTTTGAATCCGAAGCGTATGACGTTGTTGGCGTCTTATGCAGATTTGATGGTGCAGTTTGGTCAGTGCGTGCATCTGGGGAAGTGATATTGCTTTTGGTGCAAAATTTACGGGAGCCCAAGGCTAACTCATTTCGAATACTTTCGCTTCATAATTCGCTCCGCTTCCACTTTGGCTTGGGTACAAATACGCCTAGATTCTTCATCGGTAATATAATGTTCCATA
>Ga0114993_10002170_pt1 | contig 21860 bp, 23 predicted proteins | sample ArcticOcean_MG_C_FD_87042 | JGI IMG/M metagenome (GOLD analysis project Ga0114993, IMG submission 87042) | Marine microbial communities from western Arctic Ocean - ArcticOcean_MG_CB2_150 | ecosystem: Environmental > Aquatic > Marine > Oceanic | place: Arctic Ocean: Canada Basin | collected...
CGGGTCCGACGGTGGTTCGTGGAGGCGGTGATCACGCCCGCAGTGGTGAATCCTTTGCTCGAGAGGTGCGGTAGCAGCCTCGTACGACAATCGCTTCGCGCATCCGAATTGCTGAAGCGGCCCGAGGTGCCGGCGGATGGGCTCGCGATCGCCGGAGGTGCGACGTTCGACGCGGCGGTAGATTCCGACGCCCTGGCCGCAGTCGAGATCGAGATCAAATACGAGGGATACGTTCGTCGGGAGGCGGAGCGCGCCCGAAGCCTTCGGAAACAAGCCGACTTCGAACTTCCCGATGGACTTTCATACGAGGGACTAAAGACCCTTTCGTACGAGGCGAGGGAGAAGCTGGCGCGGGTGCGTCCGTCCTCGCTCGCCCAAGCGGGGCGGATACCGGGCGTGTCCCCAGCGGATCTACAGTGCTTGATTCTGGAGGTCCGGCGGTGGCGGCGGAACGAAGCAAAGGAGCCGGCGGGAGAGTGTTTCACGTGAAACAGGGTTAGCGCCCCCACCTCTTTCTCGTGGGATACAGAGAATTGTTTCACGTGAAACGTCTTACTATCAACCTGCGGCCTCCGGCTACTTCGGAATCAGGACCTGCCTGAGGCTAGCCGCTTCGTTCGTGCCGTCACCGTTGAAGTCGAAATCGCTATCACCTACCAGGACTACGCTCTCGCCCAGCCGCTCCCATACGGCTCGAGACTCCGGGGCGGGGGGTGACTCGGGCATGAGTACGACCTGGTCCCCGTCCACCGTTAGTTTTACGGCTTCACTGCTGGACTGCCCGAAGCCCGTCAAAATGGCCGTGTACCGCCCCGAAGGCTGAACGGAAAGCGTGAAGACCGCCCCCGCTGCCGCCAGATCCAGGACGGTTTCTGGATTCGTAGAACTCGTCATGACGAGCGAGTCGGCCAACCATTCTCCCACCATGAAGCTGGGGTTTAGCAGCGGCTCGGTCGGACCGCCCCCGCAGGCGAGAGCGCCGATGAGAGCAAGGCCAGGGAGGGCATAGCTTCGCAAGCGGATCCATGGGAAAAATGGTCGCTTCGGACTCATGACCGTCAATCCCCCAGGATGAGGCATATGTGTGTCGACGAGGCCCGGATCAGGCTCGACTTGTTTGAGTTTCGGCACACAACCACGCGTCGGCATGAGGTATGGGAACATGTCCTTGCATTTTGCTACCGGTTGGACGACCGTTTATTCTAAGACCTCACCTTGAGACTTCACCCCCAACGGTTCCGTCCGTATGTCCCGCGTTATCGCCATCGCCAACCAAAAAGGTGGTGTGGGTAAAACCACGACCGCCATCAACTTGGGCGCCGCCATCGCGGTGGCTGAGGCGCGGACCTTGGTCATCGATCTCGATCCACAAGGCAACGCCTCGAGCGGACTGGGGCTTTCGCAGGCCGACGACGAACGACTCACGATTTATGACGTGCTAATGAGCGGCGCGGATGCCAGGGCCGCGGTGCGCAAGTCGGTTCAGTTTCCACTGCTCGATCTCATTCCGAGCAACCGGGACCTCGTGGGTGCCGAAATCGAACTCGTCGGTGCGATGAGCCGGGAAACGATTCTTCGTCGAGCGGTATCGTCGATTCGGTCCGACTACGATTTCATCCTCCTGGATTGTCCCCCCTCTCTGGGTCTTCTGACGTTGAATGCCCTCACGGCTTCCGACTCTCTCTTGATTCCGATCCAATGCGAGTTCTATGCGTTGGAGGGGCTGAGTCAGCTGCTCAACACGGTTCGATTGGTTCAGCGGGCGCTCAATCCCACCCTCGAAATCGAGGGAGTGCTGCTCACCATGTTCGATAGCCGCCTCAACTTGGCGAGGCAGGTGGCGGCTGATGCGAAGGAATATTTCGGAGAGCGCGTGTACAAAACGGCGATCCCCCGGAACGTTCGCTTGGCCGAAGCCCCGTCGTTCGGGCAGCCCATCCTCCGGTACGACATTCTATCGAACGGAGCTCAGAGCTATCTGGCTCTAGCCAGGGAGCTCATCATGGGGCGGGGACCGACGGCGGCGGCCTGATGACTGCGTTGCATCCCTTCGTCAGTAGGATCAGCCGATGAGTCCGACACCGAAGAAGGCTCGGCTCGGCAAGGGGCTCGGGGCTCTACTCGGCGAGTACATGGAAGAGCCTCGTGCGCGCGAAGCGCAGTTGATCGATGTAAAGTCCATCGGACCGAACCCGCGGCAGCCGCGCAAGACCTTCTCCAGCGAAGAGCTCTCAGAGCTCGCCGGGTCCATCAAGGAGAACGGCCTTCTTCAGCCGCTTTTGCTGCGGCCGGCCCCCGAATCATCCGGCAAGTACGAGTTGGTTGCCGGAGAGCGCCGCTTGCGCGCGATCCAGAGCCTTGGGTGGAAGGACGTGCCGGCAGTAATCCGGGAGGTCGATGACGACACGCTGCTCGTCCTTGCCTTGGTAGAAAATCTTCAACGGGAAGCCCTTAGCCCGATGGAAGAGGCACTGGGCTACCAGGCTCTTGTGGACCACCATGGGCTCAGTCACACGCAGATCGGACGTTCCGTCGGAAAGAGCCGTTCCACGGTGGCCAACATGGTTCGCCTTCTCCTGTTGCCGGCCTCGGTGCTTAAACACGTGGAGGCCGGAGCGCTTACGGGTGGTCACGCGAGGGCCTTGCTCGCGCTGAACGATGACGCCGAGATGGTGGAGCTCGCGCGGCAAGCCATCAAGGAAGGTTGGTCCGTACGCGAGATGGAGAAGCGTGCTGGAGTCGATTCGGTTACGAAGGGCAAGAAATCAAAACGCAGCCGTTCTAAACGCCGTGATCCTGTTGTTCAAGCGCTCGAGGAAAACCTGCGCGCGGTGTTGTCGACCAAAGTCAACGTTCAGCTACGCCGAGGCGGCTCTGGTGTTATCGAGGTTCCGTTCCGGGGCCCGGAGGACTTCGAAAGAGTTTTCCACCTGATCACCGGACGAGAGGCTTCGGAGATCGTGTCGTGAAGGGCCCGGTCATGCGCATCATCGTCGTGCCGGCCACCAGCGAGAGCCGCACCTACGAGGTCTCGTATAGACGTTTGCGAGTGGCCCGCGGTCTCGGTCTCGGTTTCGGAGTGGCGGTGACGTTTCTGGTCGTGACCTGGGGGTACATGGCCTCGCGTGTCGCACATGTGGCCGAGCTCGAAGCGGAAGTCGCTTTAATGCGTACGGATCAAGAGAGGATCCCGGGACTCTTACGACAACTCAACACCGTGGAGCACCAATACGCCGACATTTGGGATCTTTTTGCCCCGGATGGTTCGGGGGCACCCTCGCAACTGTGGCTTCCGCCTCCAGGGTCCCTTAGCCGGTCGGCTGCTGGTGAAGAAGACCTCGACGGCCAGCCCGATAGCTGGCCCCTAGCGGAGCGCGGGTTCGTGACTCAGGGCCTTCTCGAGGACGCGGGAAGAGCGCATCCCGGCCTCGACATCGCGATACCCACCGGTTCCTACATTCGAGCGTCGGGGGCGGGCCGCGTCATGGATGTCGGCGAGGACCCCACGTACGGCAAGTATGTTCGGATCGACCATGACAATGGGTACGAGACTTTGTACGGCCACGCCTCCGACACGTCGGTCGAGCTTGGCGAAGAAGTTCGAAAGAACGAGGTCATCGCCCTGAGCGGGTCCACGGGTGAATCGACAGCGCCTCACCTGCACTTCGAAATCCTCTTCGAAGGAGAGCCGGTCGACCCGCTCGAGTTGGTACGGCAACCATAACACAAAGGATTGAGACCGTATGTCCAAGGATTCATCATCCCGCACCCCTCCCGAAGCGGTCATTTCGATTATCGGTGCGGGCATGAACCTGCACGGCGATACCGAGACCGACGGCTCGTTACGTATCGAGGGTACGGTCCGTGGGAATGTTCGCGCTGGCAAGTCCGTGGTGATTGGCAAGGACGGCCTGGTGGACGGGAGCATCTTTACGCAGGATGCCGTGATCGCGGGCCGAGTTTCAGGGGGAATCCATGCGTTGTCTCGCCTCGAGCTCCAAGCGACCAGCGTGGTCGCGGGTGAAATCGAGGCTCCCCGGATGCAGGTCGAAGAAGGCGCGTCAGTCCAAGGTCAGGTGGTGGTCGGAGAATCTGTCAAACCGACGGAGATGCATGGTGGTGACGTAAGGAAGGACGCGTCGAAGTTGGATGGCAAGAAGGGTGATCCCAAGACGGAACCCCCGGGCAAGGAGCGTAGCTTCGGCTGAAATGAGATGTTTCCCGGAATTATTTGTCCACAGGCGTGGCAAGCCATCTTAAGTAGCGCCATAACAATGAGTTACGGCATGAAGCGGTCCAAAGAAACACCGGTTTATGGTGGAATTAGGGGCACTTTTCCACATTCTGCGTCGCTAGCCGCATGAACACCGAGTCATTGGCCCAGTATCTGAACGAGTACCTCTCGGTGGAAGGGTTCGCGGACTATGCGCCAGCCCACAACGGACTGCAGGTGGAGGGGCCCACCGAGGTGTCACGCGCCGCCGTTGCGGTGGACGCGAGCGAAGCCGTGATCCGGGAGGCCGTCTCCCGTGGGGTGGACGTTCTGATCGTCCACCACGGGCTTTTTTGGGATGGTCAAGCCAAGTTGGTGGGTCCGCGATTTCGAAAAATTAGAGCGCTGATCGAGGGCAAGGTCGCGCTTTACTCGGCCCACCTCCCACTGGATTCACATCCCGAGGTCGGCAACTGTGCGGTCTTGTGCAGGGCGCTTGGGTGGAGCCCCGCCGAGCGGTTCGGAAGTTATCAGGACCGAGACATCGGGTGGAGTTGCACGGTTGATTTCGAGAGGGAAGCGTTGGCGCACTATGTGGGTGAGATCGTGGGAGGCCCTGTGCGGCTCATCCCCGGCGGACCCGAGCGCGTGTATCGGGTGGGAGTCGTTACTGGTGCGGCTGCGAACTTGATCCCGGAAGCTTCGCTGAAGGGTTTGGACGCGCTGATTACGGGTGAGGGACCTCACCACACGTTCCACGACGCCATGGAGTATGGCGTGAACGCCCTGTACGCGGGACACTACGCCACCGAGACGTGGGGAGTGAGAGCGTTGGGGAGACACCTCGAGGAACGATTCGCTCTCGAGCAGGAATTCATCGATCTGCCCACCGGGCTCTGAGCCCGGGCCCTACCTCTCCCAATTCTTGCGCGTGCAACGCCTACCAGACGGGCTTTCGCAAGGCGTGGCCCGGTAATTGCCAAAGCAAGTGGTAGCAGCGTGGTAGCAGCATCGAAAAAGCTTGTCCTGGGTATCGCACGTAGGTACGATCCTCATTCGCTTTCGTCCAACATTTGGTGGAGGCAACCGCATGTTGCATAGGGTCTTGACGGGTCTCGGCCTCACGCTGGCCGCCGTTGGCCTCCTATCGGCTCAGTACGTTCCGACGCCTGAGTCCCATTTCGGATACGAAATCGGTTCCGAGGAACGGCTCGCCAATTGGACGCAGCTCACGGCTTACTACGAGTTGCTCGCGAGCGCGAGCGAGCGCGTTACGATCGATACGCTGGGGCTCACGACGATGGGCCGACCTTTCGTGATGTTGACGGTCACGAGCGAGGAAAACCAGAGCCGCCTGTCCGAGCTCCATGAGATTCAGATGCGGCTCGCTGATCCTCGCCGGGTGTCCGGTGACGAGGAGCTTCAAGAGCTCATCGCGACGGGGAAGACCGTGGTGCTCATTACGCACGGGATCCACTCCACCGAGGTTGGTGGGTCGCAGAGCGCTGCTCGACTGCTGCACCGGATGGCGTCCTCCAACGAAGAACAAGTCCGCGAGATTCTGGACAACGTCATCCTCTTAGACATTCCCTCCCTGAATCCGGACGGGACGGAATGGGTTGTGAACTGGTACAACGAGTGGCTCGGTACCGAGTACGAAGCCTCTCCTCTCCCGTGGCTCTACCACTATTACGTAGGCCACGACAACAATCGCGACTGGTACGCGTTCACACAGAAAGAGACGCAGCATACCGTCCTCGGGGCCCACAACGCGTGGCATCCGCAGATCGTACACGATATCCATCAGATGGGTGGCGGTGGCGCGCGTATTTTCCTTCCTCCTTATATGGATCCGATCGAGCACAACGTGGATCCGATGATCGTGGCTGCCGTGAACATGCTCGGTTCGTCGATGGCTGCTGAGCTTGCCGCTCAAGGGAAGCCCGGCATTGTTACCAACGCCATCTACGATGGCTTTAGTCCCGCTCGGGCTTATCAGCACTATCACGGGGCGGCCCGGATTCTATCGGAGACCGCCTCAGCGAACCTAGCGACCTCGGTAAACGTCCCCCCTGTGAGCATCCGGGGGGGGCGAGGGTACGACGCCGCCACTGCTTCGGCCAACTACCCGAATCCTTGGATGGGCGGTGCTTGGGGTTTGCCTGATATCGTGGACTATATGGACGCCGGAGCCATGGCTCTACTCACGAACGCTGCCAAGAACAGACGATATTGGCTCCAGAACTTCTATCGCATCAACGAGCGCGCAGTGAACGGCTGGGACGCGTGGCCGAGCGCCTGGGTCATTCCCGCTGACCAGGACAACGAGACGGGCCTCTCGTATTTGCTGCGCACGTTACGAATGGGTGATGTCGAGGTGTTCCGTGCCCACAAGGCGTTCGAAGCCGACGGTGTTGCCATGCCGGCCGGAACGTACGTGGTTCCGATGAACCAGCCGTACGCGTCTTTCGCGCAAACACTGCTCGAGGTGCAACAGTATCCAGATTTGCGGGAGTACCCCGGGGGCCCACCTCGTCGGCCGTACGATGTCACCGCCCACACGTTGCCCCTGCTCATGAACGTCGATGCGTTGTCGGTGGAGCGTATGGTCCCTGACGTGGCTGACGTCATCGCACCGATGCCGATCGAAACCCCGGACTTCGTTTTCACGCTGCCTGAATCGCTTGCTCCTGACGCCTCCATGCTCGAGGCCCGTTCGCCCGAGGCCCCTTCGCCCGAGGGAATCGAGGGAGCGGCGAGGCCACGCATCGCGCTCTATAAGTCGTGGCGTGAGCCGATGGAGGCTGGCTGGACTCGCTGGCTCTTCGACCAGTACGGGCTCCCGTACGACACGCTCAAGGACGTGCGGGTTCGGGAGGGAGATCTCCGACAGGACTACGACGTGATCCTTTTCCAAGGGCAAAGCCCAACGAGCATTCGAGGGGGATTCCCGAGTGGAAGCGTCCCCGACGTGTACGCGGGCGGGGTGGGCGGTGCAGGTGAACGGGCGCTCGACCGTTTCGTTCGCCAGGGTGGTCGAATCGTCGCGATCGAGGAGGCGACCGATTACGTAGCGGACCTTTTCGATCTTAGCGTCTCGAGCGCCGTCGAGCGGCTCTCCGCCTCGGAGTTCTACATACCGGGCTCGATTCTCGAGCTTCGCCCCGAACCCGGGCACGCGCTCAACGAAGGGCTCCCTGAGTCACTCGGAGCCTGGTTTTGGGGAAGTAGCAGGGCGTTCGACGTTTCCGATGCTTCGGTTCGGGTTACCGCTCGTTTTGGCGAGGGGAACCCTTTGCGGTCAGGTTGGCTCCTGGGTCCGGAATATGTGTCTGGGAAGCCGGCGGTCGTAGAAGCCTCGGTCGGCGAGGGCTCGGTGGTGCTCTTCGGCTTCCAACCCAACTATCGCGCGCAGAGCGTCGCCACGTGGCCGATGTTGTTCAACGCGCTTGCGTTCCCCCCGGACGCGCTCCGGCTCAAGCAGGAGGATGACGGATGAAGTGCCCGAGTTGCGGCACAACGGCGGACGGCGGCCGGTTCTGTTCGAACTGCGGCGCCGCGTTTGGAACGATACCCTGCCCCACTTGCGGCCACGAGCCACCCGCCGGAGCTCACTTTTGTAATCAGTGTGGAAACGCGATGGCCGGCTCCCGGGCCAGCCACGGCGATTCAGGAAATCGTCTGGCCTGGTGGATGGCCGGCGCTCTTCTGGTAGGCCTGATCCTGGTGATCGCCTACCCGGTGTACGGTCCCGACCGGCCCGCGGCGTCACCGCCGGTTGCCGCAGGTCCCGGAGTCGGTCCGAGCGGTGGCCCCGCCAACATCGACTTGTCCTCGATGACACCGCGTGAGGCGGCCGATCGCCTCTTCAACCGTGTGATGACGGCCGTTGCCGCCGATGACTCGGCCGAAGTGGTCCGCTTCCTACCGATGGCCATCCGTTCCTTCGAGCTAGCCGAGCCACCGGACGCGGATGGAAAGTTTCATCTCGTCCTGCTTCGTCTTACTGGGCAGTTCAACGCGGAGGCGCTCGCGGGTGCTGAGGAGATTCTTTCGGAGCATCCCAACCACCTCCTCGGGTTGGCCATGGCCGGGGACGCATCACTCGCACTGGGCGACAGCGTGGCGGCTCGCGAGTACTACCGGCGCTGGTTGGATGCGTATGACACCGAGACGGAGAAGGACCTCCTCGAATATCAGGACCACGCGCCGATGTTTCCCGCCATGCAGTCCACGGCCGAGGCGCTGGCGGGTAACGACTGAACGAGGTCGGTGATCGGGCTCGTTCGACGCCCGAGCCATCCAAGATTTTCCTGACCGGCGGCACCGGCCTGCTCGGTTCCCACGTTGCGGAACGCCTCATTCGGGACGGCCACGAAGTGGTGGCTCTCCATCGGCCCGGATCCGACACCAGTTACCTGAAAGCGCTGGGCTGCACCCTGTCCGAAGGGGGTCTTGGCGATGAGCCCGGCCGATTGGCCCTTCGGATCGAGGGCTGCCGGTGGGCCGTGCACTGCGCGGCCCGCGTATTTAGCGGGAAGGACTGGGGCGAAGTCCAGGAAGCGAACGTGGAGGGCACCCGAAATACCTTGAAGGCCGCGGCGCGGGCCGGAGTGCTCCACTCGGTGCACGTATCCTCGGTAGCTGTGTACGGAAACGCGACCGGGACCATGGACGGGACTGTAGCACTCGACGGTGTTATCCCACCCCAGAACCTCTACGCACGCTCCAAGCGGCTGGCTGAAAGGGCCGCGGCAGAAATTCATGAGGCGGGGCCAATGCAAGTCACCATCGTACGGCCCAGCGTCATATACGGCGAAAGGGACCGCCTGTTCGCCCCTATGTTGGCTCGACTTCTACGCTTCCCCGTTGTGCCAGTGATGGGCCGCGGCGACAATACGATTCCAGTGGTTTACGCCGGAAACGTGGCGGCCGGCGTGGTGGCGGCTTTGGATGGCAGAGGGGCCGGAAACGCCTTCAATTTGGCCGCGGATTACCCGGTGACGCAGTGGGAGCTTCTCGAGGGACTGGCCCGGGTGCTCGGTCGTGCCCCGATCTTCGTCCAAATGCCGGGGGCCTTGGTTCGGGCGTTGGCACAGTTGGCGGACGGGGCGGGTTCCATTTTGCCGGGCGTGCGAAGGTGGTCAGGGGCGAGGGCAGCCCGCCTCGTTCTCGGCGAGAACCCTTATGCGTCCCAGCGCGCCAGGGATGAGCTGGATTGGCGGCCGGTCGTAACGCATGAGTCCGCTTTACGCAGAACCGGGCGTTGGTTGTCTCACCGCGACAACAATGAGGTAATCGAATTGTGAGGGAAGACGACGAAGGCGAAGGCAACGGAAAGCGTGAGACCCAGCCCGTAATCCCACCTCCCCCGTATTCCAAGGAGACGGAGGACGAGCGTTTCCTTCAATCCACGGTCGCGGAGTTGGAGGAGAGGGGGCTGTTTCGTGGGGGCAAAGAGTCTTGGCGGGTGTTTCGGATAATGGGTGAGTTCGTTGAGGGATTCGATGAGCTCAGTAACCTCGGCCCATGCGTTTCGGTCTTCGGCTCGGCACGTCTGACCCGGGCAGACCCCGCGTACGACCGCTGTGTCGAGACGGTACGCCTTCTCGCCGAGGCCGGATACGGCGTCATCACGGGAGGCGGTCCTGGAATCATGGAGGCGGCGAATCGTGGCGCCCAGGGCTCCGGCCGGCCTTCGGTCGGTTGTAACATCGAGTTGCCGTTTGAGCAGGGGCTCAACGACTTCGTCGATATCGGAATCGACTTCCGGTACTTCTTCGTGCGCAAGACGATGTTCGTCAAGTATGCCCAGGCCTTTGTCATCTTTCCAGGTGGATTCGGCACCCTCGACGAATTGTTCGAAGCGCTGACGCTGATTCAGACCCGGAAAGTGCGGAACTTTCCCGTGATTCTGTTCGACACCCAGTATTGGGAAGGCCTGATGGATTGGATCCAAGGCCCGATGCTTCGTCAGGGCAAGATTTCGAAGGAGGACCTCGACCTCATTTGCCTCACGGACTCGCCCGATGAGGTGGTCGCTCACGTTGTGTCCAGTCAGCCATAGAAGGCTGTTGAAGAAGTACAGTGGGCCGCGTTGGGGATGCCACGGCCCCAACTCCTAGGCGGAGCGACAACGCCATAGCATTCGCTACGGCTAGGAGCTCCAACACCGGAGATGGGGTCGTGCCACCCCAACCCTCAACGCGTAAGCTCATGCCCCACACGATCGTGGGCACATGGCGGTTGTGCGGTTGATCCTGCGTCTCTCCTCCTCGCCGTAGCGGTGCTACGCCTCGTCGTCGTTCCTTGTCTGAACGCGCACAAGCGCCATGTGCGCGACCCGCTGTACTTCTTCAACGGCCTTCTGGCCGAGGGAATCGGGGTTGTAACGTCGCGCGATTGGCGCTTATTTTTATGGCGAGGCCTCTGAGGCCCTTAGGTAGCCCTCCTACGACTATCCCAAAGACAGGTAAACAGGTTGCTCAGAACGCTCGTGAAAACTTCCGGGGGTTACGCTCCCGGCGGTAAGGACACCGGTCTGGTCAAGCCCAAAGGGGGTTCGAGCATTCGATCCCACGAGGGGTTGGACACGGTGCCCATGCGCGCGCGGAAGCCCGAGTGGCTAAAGGTCCGCTCACCAGGGGGGCCCGAGTACCTCCGACTCAAGAGCCTCATGAGAAGCCAGTCCTTGCATACGGTGTGCGAGGAAGCCGGATGTCCCAATATCGGAGAGTGTTGGGAGGCCGGCACCGCCACTTTCATGATCCTCGGAGACGTGTGCACGCGAGCGTGTAAGTATTGTGCAGTGGCGCACGGTCTACCCACCGAGCTGGACCTCGAGGAGCCCCGGCGTGTTGCTGAAACCGTGCGTGCGATGGAGTTGGAGCACGTGGTGATCACTAGCGTCAATCGGGATGAACTCGCCGACGGGGGCGCTCGCATCTACGCCGAGACGATCTCTCGGATCCACGAGGCGGTCCCCGGCTGTTCGGTTGAAGTCCTCATTCCAGACTTCAAGGGAGACGAGGGCGCGCTGGAGGTTGTCGTCGATGCGAAACCGGCCATTTTGGGCCACAATCTGGAAACGGTCGAGAGACTTCACCCGGAGGTTAGACCGGGGGGCCGATATTGGCGCTCGATCTCGTTCCTCGGGGCGGCCAAGAGGATCGATCCGTCACTTTTGACGAAGACCGGCCTCATCCTCGGTATGGGAGAAGAAGCCCCCGAAATCCGGCAAGCGCTGGGAGACCTTCGGGAAGCAGCCGTGGACATCCTCACGTTAGGCCAGTATCTAAGGCCTTCGATGCAACACATTCCGGTCGCGCGCTGGGTGACCCCGGCTGAATTCGCCGAATGGAAACGGGTCGGAGAGGAACACTTCGGATTCAAGCACGTAGAGGCGGGTCCCCTGGTGCGGTCCAGCTATCATGCGAAGGAACAGGCTAGAGAGGTCGAAGCGGGCGCGCCGGGCAGTATACAGAGGGTCTTGGAGGGTGACATTCCGGCACCGGCGGAGGTAATGCCGGTGCTGAACCTCGTTCAATTGGAAATCGGGCGTCGGGGCCGGTTGGTCTCTGAGGCGATCGTCGGTTCGAGAGAAGGAGTGATCGATGGACGGAAGTGAGGCCGACGGCGTCGGTGTGGTGAAGGGGGAACCCGCTCTCGGCGGGTTCTCCAAGGACAAGCTCGTCGAGTTCCTAAGACATATGCTCCTTTACCGGAGATTCGAGGAGAAGGCGGAGGAGGCGTATGCGATCGCCAAGATCGGGGGTTTTTGTCACCTCCATATCGGTCAAGAGGCGGCCGCATCGGGCTGTATCCTACCCCTCCGACAGGACGATTACGTGATCGGGTCCTATCGGGAACACACGCAAGCTTTGGCGAAGGGTGTACCGCCTGGGGAGGTCATGGCGGAACTCTACGGAAAGGCCAGCGGGACTTCGGGCGGCGTGGGCGGCTCCATGCACATTTTCCGTGAAGACTTAGGGTTCATGGGAGGAAACGGGATCGTTGGTGCGCAAATTCCACTGGCGCTCGGTTTGGCTTGGGCCATCCACTACCGAGGTGGAGATCAGGTCTGTGTCTGTTTTTTTGGTGACGCGGCCGTGAACCAGGGTGCCTTCCATGAGTCCATGAACATGGCGGCCATCTGGAATCTCCCAGTGATCTACGTCGTCGAGAACAATTCCTACGGTATGGGTACGAAGTTCAGTCGGGTCTCCGATACGCCGATGGCGACGAAGTCGGCTTCGCACGGGGTCCCCGCTACGGTGGTCGATGGCCAAGACGTCATGGCCACCTATGCTCACTTCGAGGCTTTGGTCGAGGACGTCCGTCAGGGTGCGGGCCCGCAGTTTGTCGACGTCCAATGTTATCGATTCAAAGGGCATTCGATGTCCGATCCTGTCTCTGGCACCTATCGGTCGAAGGAGGAGGTTCAGGACCGCACGGAGAACGCGGACCCGATCAAGGTCCTACGCGATCGGTTGTTCGAGGCGGAGATGCTCACTACTGACGAACTCGAAGCCCTAGACCAGGAAGTGAGGGGCGTCGTCGACGATGCAGTCGACTTTGCCGAAGCCGCCCCCGAGCCTGAGGTCGATACGCTCTACCGGCAGGTCTACTCCGAGATCAACGCTCACGGCCGTCTTTTCTTCGACGGCCGGGGGAAATAGAGGATATGGCTGAAGTCACGTATAGAGAGGCGCTGAACCAGGCGCTCGCCGAGGAGATGACGCGAGACGAAAGCGTGTTCCTCTTGGGCGAGGAAGTCGCCGAGTACGACGGTGCCTACAAGGTATCGAAGGGTCTGCTCGAACGCTTTGGCGACAAACGAGTTGTGGACACGCCGATCAGCGAGCTCGGTTTCGCGGGCTTGGGGGTCGGGGCAGCCATGGCTGGGCTTCGGCCTGTCGTGGAGTTCATGACGTACAATTTTTCGTTTCTCGCGCTAGACCAAGTGATCAACAGCGCGGCCAAGATGCTCAGCATGAGCGGTGGTCAGATCGGCATTCCCATGGTGTTCCGAGGCCCGACGGGGGCTGCGCTGCAACTCGGGGCTCAGCATTCGCAGGCGTGCGAAACCTGGTACCTACACGCACCCGGGGTGAAGGTCGTGATGCCCTCGACGCCCGCCGACGCGAAAGGCCTGCTCAAGGCCGCCATCCGGGACAACGACCCGGTCGCGTTCATGGAGGGAGAACTTCTCTACAACGTGAAAGGCGAAGTTCCGGACGACGACGATTTCATCATTCCGCTCGGAGTGGCGGATCTGAAGCGCGAAGGCGGGGACGTCTCGATCATCACGCACGGGAGCATGGTCCACGTAGCGCTTCAGGCCGCCAAGCAGTTGGAAAAAAAGGGGATAGAGGCGGACGTGTTGGATCTACGATCCCTACGCCCTCTGGACGTCGACGCGATCTTGGCGACCGTTGCCAAAACCAACCGTGCCATCTATTTGGAAGAGGGCTGGCCGTACGTCGGTGTCGGGGCCCAAATCGTGTCGATCATCATGGAAGAAGCCTTCGACGATCTCGATGCCCCGGTGCTTCGAGTGACCCAAGCCGACGTCCCCATGCCCTACAACAAGAAACTCGAGGCTTGGGCCCGGCCCGGTGTGGCGCGTGTGGTCGAGGCCTGCAATAAAGTCCTGTATGTCTAGCGCGTTATACCTCATAGCAGCTCTCATCAGAGCGAACCGGCTAAAGCATGGCGACTAAGGTTCACATGGAGGCCCTTTCTCCGACGATGGAGGAGGGGCAGGTCGTGAAGTGGCTCAAGTCCGAAGGGGACGACGTCACGAACGGCGACATCATCGCCGAGATCGAAACCGACAAGGCCACGATGGAGCTGACGGCTCGTGGGGACGGTGTCCTGAGGGCCATACTGCTTGGTGAGGGAGGCACTGCCCCAGTGGGCGCTGTGATCGCGCTGATCGGCGCGACGGACGAAGACATTTCTGAGTATCAAGCGGCGGCTCGTAGCGCGTCGCAAGGGAACGGGGCTGGTCCCGACGCAGGTGACGATGCGTCCGCGGATGTCGGCGGGAGTGTGGGCCCTGGAGCCGTTGTCGGGGGCTCTGACGGGACCGTCGATGGTCGGATCAAGGCCTCTCCCCTCGCTCGACGGTTGGCCGCCGACTCGGGTCTCCAGCTGTCGACTCTAGCGGGATCTGGGCCCGCGGGGCGCATCGTGAAGCGGGATGTCGAGGCGGCGATCGCGGCCGGTCCGAGCGCGGCCACCGTGCCGGCGGCGACAGGGCCCGCCGGGGCCCAGGCTGGGCTTGCCGTGCCACGTCCAACGCGCCCGTGTTCGTCCCTTCCGGAGCCGAGTTCGATGACGTTCCGCTTTCTCAGATGCGGAAAACGATCGCGCGACGGTTGAGCGAATCGATCGGCCCCGTGCCCCACTTCTTTCTCACGATCGACGTGGATATGGGGCGGGCGATCGAAGCTCGTCGCACGATCAACCGTATGCTCGACCGCGAGGGCCGGAAGATCTCCCTCAACGACCTGATCATTCGCGCCACCGCTGCCGCGCTCAAGCGCCATCCGGCGTGCAACGCACATTGGCTCGGCGACTCCATTCGGTTGTTCAACCGAGTGCATATCGGTGTGGCCGTGGCGGTAGAGGACGGCCTCATCACTCCGATCATTCGGGATGCCGACCTCAAAGGTGTGGCCCATATCGGTGCCGAAGTCCGTGAGTTGGCCGGAAGGGCTCAGGAGAAGAAGCTCCAGCCCGACGAGTATACCGGAGCCACGTTCTCCATATCCAACTTGGGAATGTTCGGCATCCACGAGTTCACCGCCGTAATCAATCCGCCAGAGGCCGCCATTCTAGCCGTTGGTGGCGTCGAGGAAGTACCGGCGGTGGTCGATGGCGAGGTGGTCATCCGCAACCGCATGAAGCTGACGATGAGTTGCGACCACCGTGTGATCGACGGAGCGCTGGGCGCAGCGTTTCTGGCCACCCTGAAGGGGATGCTCGAAGAGCCGACGGCCATCCTGGTCTGAGAACAAAGCAACCGCTCTTAGGACGCCAGGCGGCCTCAAATGGGGTAGTAAGCCGACTGCAACGGTGCGTCCGAGGCCCCGTACACTTAGGTTGCGTGCGCTCGGGCGGATAGGTCCCGCCGACAACTAGTTTTCCATGGGCAAGGAGCCGCACTTTTGGCCGACACCGTATCTCGAATCCTGAACATCAAGAAGGCCGAGCTGCCGCTCGCTCTTCTGTCGGTTGCTTACTTCTTCTGTATCCTGTGCGGCTACTACTTCCTCCGTCCCGTGAGAGAGGCGATGGGGGTGGCCAGGGGAATGGACGAGCTCCGGTGGCTTTTCGTGGGGACGTCGGTGGTGTCCCTCGCGCTCGTCCTCGGCTTCGGCGGGGTCGTAGCGCGGACGAACCGTCGGAAGTTCATACCGATCGGCTACCTGTTCGTCATCGGGTGTCTCATCGTGTTCGCGGGGATGCTGATCGTTGATGGGGCCGCTGGTGGGGGGCTGATCGGGACGGACGCCGAGACCCCCGTTGCACGGTACGTCGGGTACATCTTTTTCGTGTGGCTGAGCGCCATCAATCTTTTTATCACCAGCGTTTTCTGGGCGTTCATGGTGGACATCTTCGACGTACGCCAAGGCAAGAGGATGTTCGCGTTCATCGGTATCGGGGGTACGCTCGGGGCCCTGGTCGGCGGCTGGGCGACCAACGTGATCAGTGGAATGACCGAGTCGGTCTACCTCCCGGCTGGGCTCATGTTGACTGGGGCCGCCTTCTTCGGTGTGGCCATCGTCTTGATGCTCATGCTGGATCGTCTCGCGCTCGGTTCGGAACATTCACGGCTCACCGAGGCGCCGGTTGGTCAGAGCGCGGCCGACCCGGGAGGTGTGCAGACCGGCGAAGGCGGAGATGAGGGAGCCGATGACGAGGCGGCCGGGAAAGCGGTAGTTGTGGCTGGTGCATCGAGCAGCGCCGAGATCGGTGGGACCTTTTGGGATGGTGCCAAAGCCGTTGCGGTCTCGCCGTATCTTCTGGGCATCGGCGCGTACATCATGCTGATGGCGATCTCGAATACCCTGATCTACTTCGCGCAGGCCAACATCGTCCTCGGAAGTACCGACACGTTCAGCCAACGCGTGGCCGGGTTCGCCCAATTCGATGCGCTCGCCCAGGTCTTCACACTCTTCGCCCAGATTTTTATAACCACGCGGGTGATCAAACGCATCGGCGTGGGGTGGACGCTCACCATCTTGCCCATCGTCACGATGGCCGGATTCGCCATTCTGTCGGTCTGGACGGTATTCGGCGTGATGGCGGTTTTCCAGGCCCTGCATCGCGCGACCCGGTACGCGGTTTCCAGGCCCGCGAGGGAGACGCTGTTCAGCGTCGTGTCCCCCGCGGAGAAGTACAAGGCCAAGCCGTTCATCGACGTGTTCCTTTACCGCGGCGGTGATGTGGCTGGAACAGGAGTGGACGCACTGTTTGCGGCCTGGGCGCTGACCCTGACCGCGGTTGCCGGTGCAACTGTACCCGTAGCCGGTGTCTGGGCCTTACTCTGCCTCTGGTTAGGGCGCGTCCAGCAGGCGAAAGAAGTGTCCTAGTGCGGTGCTCGCGAACTCCTGGAAGCCGAGGCTAGAAACCTCCCACACCACCACCGCCGAATCCGCCTCCACTGGATCCGCCGCCCCCGCTGAAGCCTGAGCACCCGCTGCTTCGTGGCTGAGAACTCATGGCGCTACCGACGCGGTGGGACATACCTCCCAGGTCGGCCACGAATACCGTCGGTCTGAAGTGGCGACCTTGTGGGCCGGAGTACCAGTCCGGCGGCTCCTTGTACAAATCTTCGAAGGCTCTGGCCCATTTTTTCTCAACCCTGAGCGCCATGGCGTGCGGAAGGTATCTCTCGAACATCTCCGGTGAATCGATCATACGCCGGAAGTGGTCGGCCTCGACCCGGTCGAGGAATTCCTGGAAGCCCAGCACGTGCTCCAACTGGCGGGCGCCCCGTAGGGTGCGGGCCGGCATGATCATGCCGAAGCCAATGATGGAAAGGGCGCTGAGCACCGCAGCGGCGATTCCAGCCGCTCGAGGAAAGTAGAGAAAATCGAAGAGGTCACCCAAAAAACCCACGCCTAGCAACATAAAGACGCCCATCGCGATGCCGCCGCCTAAGTAGGCGGCCTAGACTTGGTCCGGCCGGTGGTGGTAGTAGCCGAGGTGCAGGAGCCGGCCGAAAATACCGTCCTTGATAGCCGGGAGATGTTTGTAGAACTCGTGCTCCAGGTCCTCGAGGTCTACCCGCCTTCGAAGTCCCCCCGCGAAAAGTGCCCCCATGAGCTCGCTTTCGTGGGGCGTCAGCTCCGACCAATCGTCTGCCGCCCTAACAAGTTCGAAGGAAAACGTGGTCTTTTTCAGCAGTGCTGCCAGCCCCGATTGTTCTCTCTCTTCAATCTTCAAGTATCCCCGAACCGCGAGGTCCACGAGAGATGCGGTGATGTCATTCAGATCCGGGCTGTTGTCGATCAGCGTGCCGATCTCCGCGGGCGTCATGCCTTCCGGCGGCTTGTATTGAGGCGTGATGGCCCGCGCTGCCGGGTCCCGGCCGCGTCCGTTCCACAGCCAGAGCATGACCAACAGGGTCACGATCGGAATAATGAAGATCCAATTGGCTGCCAAGAAGCGCCCTACGCCGACGAAAAGACCAGGGCGTGCGATTGCGCCCGGCGCCCAAGCCAGTGAAACGGTCATGCCTTCCCGCGCCCCAAGCGTTTGGTTGGTCGCGAAATAGAAACCTGATTCTACCTCCGTGGCGGTCGCGTCCGTGGCAGTGGAGCCCATGGGTCCCGTATAGACACGGGCTGCGAGCCCCGTGACTTCGGGAGGCACGACGACCCGGGCGGTCGCGGAATTAATGGGGAAGTCTCGCTCGTCACCGGTGACGTTCCAGTAGAGTTCGTCGTGGCCGGCCTCGAAATCTCTGTCTCCCGGATCGATGAAGCGCAGGGCGTTCTCAACAGAATATTGGAGCCGCAGCGTCCTATCCGTATCGGTCGCGCCGGGCACCCAAATCTTGACCCGTTTGTAGTGCCCCTCCCGGCTCTCTTCGTACTCGAGGGGCTGGCCGGCCTCGTCCAGGACCGACTGGATGTCGAGGGCCAGGTTGAAGTTGAAGCCCTGAGGGGTCTCGTAGCGAACGGGGATATCGCGGTAGACCCCGTTCCACGACCCGGTGAAGCGGAACCGAATGGCCTCTGTGACGTGAACCACACCGTCGGGCGCTACATCGATCTCGACGTCGAACTGTTCGATCGCGAGCGCTTTGGTTTGACCCGAGAGTGGAGTTGCTGGTGCAGCGGCACTGAAGAGGAGTAAGGAGAGTCCTAGACCGAGGGTGTTGAGGCAGCGCCTTGTCATTCTCAGGTATCTCGAAGAATTCCCGTTCACGAAAGTTGAAGCTGTTTGCGATGATGTTCGATGGGACCTGCTGAATTTTTGTGTTGAAGTCCCGAACAACGGCGTTGTAGTAGCGGCGAGCGTTCTGGATCGAGTCCTCCAGCTTGCTGAGCGTACTCTGAAGGTCTCGGAAACCGCTAGCCGCTTTCAGATCCGGATACGCCTCGGAGAGAGCGAACAACGATTTTAGCGCACCGGCGAGCACCCCCTCAGCCTGCCCCTTCTGCGCCGGGCTTTTGGCCGTCATCGCGGAAGATCGTGCCTCTACGACCGCCTCGAGCGTCGTTTTCTCATGAGACGCATAACCCTTTACGGTCTCTACGATATTGGGGATCAAGTCGTAGCGCCGCTTGAGCTGCACATCGATATCAGCCCACGCCGCGTCGGCTTGCTCCCGCAGTTTTACCAGCCCGTTATAGAGAGCGACGCCCCCTACAAAAACTGCGGCAACAGCGAGTAACCCCCACATGAAAACCTCCAAGCGAGCCAGACAACAACCGGGCGTCCCTACGAACCAACGATAGGCACATGTCCCTCTCGAAGTAAACAATATTCGCCACCCGTTCCACCGCCCCCTGGCTACCTCTCGAGCGCTCCGGGAAGCGCCTCAAGGCTTTACCATATTTTGTGCCCCGTCTAAGTTTCTGGACTCGCTCGGGGGCTCGAGCGTGGATATCCTGCGGGTGTCATTTTCGAATGAGGTACGGTGTGTCAGAGAACAACTTCGACGTTCTTGTCATCGGTGGAGGCCCTGGAGGGTACGTTGCCGCCATCCGTGGAGCGCAGCTCGGCTTGAACGTCGGTTGCGTCGAGGTCGACAAGCTCGGCGGTGTTTGTCTCAATATCGGGTGCATTCCCACGAAGTCGCTGCTGAGCAGCGCGGCTCTGGTGAGGGAGTTGCATTCCGCGGAGTCGCACGGGATCACGTTCGCCGAGGCGAACGTTGACCTGGGGCCCGCTCAGGTGCGCAGCAGGGGGATCGCCGACCAACTCGCCAAGGGTGTGGGCCATCTCTTCAAGAAGAACAAAGTCACCCACATCGCGGGACGGGGCCGTCTCGTGGGGGGGGGAGGAGTCGAGGTCGAGGACGCAGAAGGTGGCCGACGGTCCTACACCGCCGCCCACATCATTTTGGCGACGGGCTCCCGTCCGCGAGATCTCCCGGTTTTGCCCATCGACGAGGATCGCGTCTGGTCCTCTACCGGGGCGCTTTTTCGGGAAGAGGCGCCGGACACACTGGCCATCGTCGGTGCCGGTGCGGTTGGGATGGAATTCGCGGACGTCTTCGACGCTTACGGTACGAAGGTCACCGTCATCGAGGCCTTGGACCGCGTCCTGCCCCTCGAAGACGCAGATTCGTCGGCGGCCGTCGAGCGGAGCTTCAAGAAGCGTGGTGTCGATGTTTACACGAGTGCCATGGTGGAGACCGCGGAGATCAAGGAGGGTTCCGTGACGCTGCAATTCAAGGACAAGAGCGGGGAGGCCCAGACCCTCGAGGTGGAGCACGTCCTGTCCGCCGTGGGACGTGTGCCGAACACCGAAGATCTGGGCTTAGAAGCCGCCGGGGTCGAACTCGACCATCGAGGCTTCTTTGTCGTGGACGAATACATGCGGACCAGCGCGGCTGGCGTCTACGCGATTGGAGACTGCGCCGGCAACCAGTTGCTGGCCCACAAAGCCATGCATGAGGGCGTCGTCTGCGTGGAGGCCATCGCCGGTCAAGGGCACGGTTCGGTCGACTATCAGAATGTCCCGAACTGCACCTACTGCAGCCCCGAGGTCGCGTCGGTCGGCTTGACCGAGGCGCAAGCCAAGGAGCAGGGTCTCGAGATCGACGTCGGGAAGTTCCCCTGGGTCGGCAACGGACGTGCGCTGGCGGGCGGGCACTCCGAGGGCTTCGTAAAAGTCATCCGGGGCTCCCAATACTCCGAGATCCTCGGCGCCCACATCGTGGGGCCGCACGCCACGGAGTTGATCGGGGAGTTCGTCTTGGGCCGCCACCTCGAAGCCACAGTCGAGGAGATGGACCGAGCCATGCATCCGCATCCGACGTTGTCGGAGGCTGTCGCGGAGGGTGCGTTGGCCGCGCTGGGGCGGGCGATCCACATCTAGGGTAGGCGCTACACTTCCGACTTTCAGTCGGGGGCTGCAGGCAAATCCGGCCGTGAAGCGACCCCGCTTTTTCGCGACGGTCCCAGCGCGACATTCACAGGCCCGTCGTCCCCCTGTCTATTTTCAGTTCGCCCGCCCGATTTGCCCACACCGGTTCATCGAGCAAAGATTCGTAACAACCACTCGGTAACGCCGTATGGACCCTACGCACAGGCGGGAGGCAGGACCTGGACTCGAGCTCATCGAAAAGGGCCCGCGCTCCTCGCGGAGGCCTGCGGCGAACCACACCGAACTCTTCACCCGCTTGAGCCGAGGGATGCGGGTACGGGAATGGAGCCCTCGGACCGAAGAGGCGTACCTAGCGTGGATGCGCCGATTTCTGAAATTCCACCGCGATCGCACCCCAGAGAAATTGGGGGCTGCGGACGTGAATCAATATCTGAGCTACTTGGCCAACGAACGTGGGCTTTCGGCAAAGTCGAGAAACCAGGCCGCTTCTGCCATTGCACACCTGTTTCGGGAGATTGTCGGTATCGAAATCGGCGGCCACAACAGTGCCATAAACCGAGGAAAGACCCACCCGCATTGCCCCACCGTGCTCACGCGCATCGAAGTCGGGCAACTCCTCGGGCAAATCAATGGAACGCCACACCTGATGGGATCACTCCTCTACGGGTCTGGCCTGCGGCTGATGGAGTGCATGCGGCTCCGCGTCAAAGACCTTGGCTTGGACGGTCAGGAGCTCACCGTGCGAGACGGAAAAGGTGGAAAAAATCGAATCACTTTGCTCCCCGACCGGGTGATACCGCCGCTGGAACGACATCTGGACCGAGTTCGCAAGCGACACCATGTGGACCGAGATGAAGGTGGAGGGTGGTGCCAACTGCCGAACGCTTTGCACCGCAAGAGTCCCTCCGCCGGCTATGACCTGGCGTGGCAGTTCGTCTTCCCTGCCACCCGTGAGACGTCGGATCCAACAACCGGCCGAAGCGGACGATATCATCTCCACGCCACGACTCTGCAAAGGGCGGTCAAGACGGCTGCCCGGCGGACGGGAATCCCAAAGACCATCTCGTGCCAC
>Ga0114993_10002171_pt1 | contig 21857 bp, 22 predicted proteins | sample ArcticOcean_MG_C_FD_87042 | JGI IMG/M metagenome (GOLD analysis project Ga0114993, IMG submission 87042) | Marine microbial communities from western Arctic Ocean - ArcticOcean_MG_CB2_150 | ecosystem: Environmental > Aquatic > Marine > Oceanic | place: Arctic Ocean: Canada Basin | collected...
AAAGAAAAAAAAGATGAAGTAAAAGAAGACAAAGATAAAGAAAAAAGAGCCTAGGTCTAAAGATATAAAATGTCGGAAAATATATGGCAAAAAGAGATTATTATGAAGTCTTGGGCACAACAAAATCTGCTTCTCCTGAAGAAATCAAAAAAGCTTATAGAAAATCTGCTATAAAAAACCATCCAGACAAAAATAAAGGTGATAAAGTTGCCGAAACCAAATTTAAAGAGGCGAGTGAAGCTTATCATATTCTTTCTGATAAAGAGCGAAGAACAAATTATGATCAATTTGGACACGCGGCCTTTGAAGGAGGTGCTGGACAAGGATCCAGAGGTGGATTTGGTAACTTTGATTTCTCTAGTTCTTTTTCAGATATTTTTGAAGACTTATTTGAAGATTTTGGTGGAAAAGAAGGAAGAGGAAGATCTAATAGCTTTAGAGGTGAAGATCTTCGATATGATTTATCAATTACCCTAGAAGACGCTTATTCAGGAAAGAAGCAAGAAATTAATTTTTCATCTTCAGATAAATGTAAAAGATGTGATGGATATGGAGCTGAACCAGGTTCGAAACCAATTTCTTGTTCAACCTGTGGTGGGCAAGGCAAGGTAAGAAGTAGCCAGGGATTTTTTACAATACAACAAACGTGTCCTCAATGCAGTGGTACGGGAGAACAGATTTCAAATCCTTGTAAAGAGTGCAAAAGTTTAGGGAAAACTCAAACTAAAAGAAAAATAACAACAACTATCCCAAAAGGTATCGATGATGGCACAAGAATTAGATTATCAGGTAAAGGAGAAGCAGGTATAAAGGGAGGTGGAAATGGAGATTTATATATATTTGTGTCTATAGAATCGCACAATATTTTTAAAAGATCAGAGGAAAATCTATTTTTTGAATTTCCTATTTCTTTAGCTGATGCAGCACTTGGTGCAACAATTGAAGTTCCAACTATCGACGGAGGTAAAGCCAAAGTAAAAATTCCAGAAGGCACACAGAATGGAAAACAATTTAGGCTAAAAGGAAAAGGTATGCCTTTAATGCGTAATAAAAATTTTGGTGATTTATACATACAGGCAGTAACAGAAGTTCCAGTTTCTTTAACTAAAGAACAAAAAAATATATTAGAAAAATTTAAAAAATTAGAAGATGAAAAAACAAATCCTATTATAAAAGATTTTTTTGAAAAGGCAAAAAAGTTTTGGAAAAATTGAATGAAAAAAATTAATTTAGCTGTTACTGGTTGTCTTGGAAGAATGGGTCAACAAATTATTAAATCATCTAAAAAAGATAAAAAATTTAGACTAGTATCAGTTACAGAAAATAGAATAATTAATAAAAAAGTATTTGGTTTAACAACAAAATTAAATTCATCTTCTGCTTTTAAAAATGCAAGTATTATAATAGACTTTACGGTTCCAAAGTGTACTTTAGAAGTTCTAAAAATTGCTTCTAAATTAAAAAAAAGAGTAATCGTTGGAACAACCGGTTTTTCTAAAAAAGAAGAAAACTTAATAAAAAAATATTCTAAAAAAATACCAATACTTAAGGCTGGTAATATGAGTTTAGGGATAAACTTATTGATTTATATAACTGAAATAGCATCTAAGTCTCTTGGAGATAATTTTTTAGGCAAAGTTTTTGAAGTACATCATAAACACAAGAAAGATTATCCTTCTGGAACAGCTTTAATGCTTGGTAAGGGCATAGCAACTGGGAAAAATAAAGACTTTTATAAACTGTTGGGGAAAAAATATTTAAATAAAAAATCTTTTCCTTATGGAAAAAAAATAAATTTTAACTCAGTTAGAAAAGGTGAAATTATTGGTGAACATGAAGTAGCTTTCTCAAGCGGTAAAGAAATAATCACGTTAAATCATGAGGCATTTGATAGAGCTCTTTATTCTGAAGGTGCTCTCACAGCAGCAAAATGGCTAATAAATAAAAAACCTGGTCTTTACTCTATGAGAAATGTTTTAAATTTCAAATAATAATGAATGAAATTGAAAGATCGAAAAAAATTCTCAAAATTCTAAATCAAATTTATCCAAAAAATCCAATTCCTCTAAAGCATATAAATAAATTTACACTTTTAATTTCTGTTCTTTTATCTGCACAATGCACAGATGTTAATGTAAATAATGTGACTAAAAACATATATCCAAAATATAATAAACCAGAACATTTTGTAAAATTAGGAAGAAAAAAAATTGAGAAGTTAATAAAGAGCATCGGTATTTTTAGAATCAAAGCTAAAGGTGTATATTTTCTTTCAAAACAATTGATAAATAAACATGGTGGAAAAGTACCAAAAAGTTTTGAAGAACTTGAAAAGTTACCTGGTGTAGGTCATAAAACTGCAAGTGTGGTTATGTCTCAGGGATTTGGTTATCCTGCGTTTCCTGTAGATACGCATATTCATCGTTTAGCTCAAAGATGGGGACTCAGTAATGGAAATAATGTTGTACAAACTGAAAAGGACTTAAAAAGGTTATTTCCTAAAAAAACGTGGAATAAACTCCATCTCCAAATAATATATTATGGTAGACAATTTTGTACTGCAAGAAATTGTTATGGTATAGTTTGCAAAATTTGTACCACTTGTTATCCTGCTCGAAAAAAATTAGTAATCACAAAGAAAGCTTAATATGAAAATTTTAGGAATTGGTAATGCGATAGTAGACGTAATCTGTAAAGTGGAAGACGATTTTTTATCTAAAAATAATCTTACCAAAAGTACAATGAAACTAGTTGATGAAGTTGAGTTTAAAAAACTATTATCTAACTTAAAAATTGAAGAAACTATTTCAGGTGGATCGGTTGCAAACTCTATTGTTGGTCTATCACAACTTGGAAATAAGGTTGGTTTTATAGGTAAAGTCAATGAAGATGATTTAGGTAACAAATATGAAGAAGGTCTTAAAAAGGAAAAAGTTGAATATTTTTATTCTAAAAAAAAAGAAGTCTTACCAACTGGCACATGTTTAATACTAATAACACCTGACTCCGAAAGAACTATGTGTACTTTTTTAGGTACAGCAGGGAAAATTAACGAAAATGATGTTGATATTAATGCTATTAAAAAAAGTGAAATAATATTTTTAGAAGGCTATTTGTGGGATGAAGGAGATCCTAAAAAAGCTTTTGATAAAGCAATTCAAAATTCAAATAAAGTTGCTATGTCATTGTCAGATCAGTTTTGCGTAGAAAGACACAAGTCTCAATTTTTAGATTTGGTAAAAAATAAATTAGATATTACATTTGCAAATGAACAAGAAATTACATCTTTAATTGATGCTAAAAACTTTGATGAAATAATTTCTTTTGGTAAAGAACTTGGAAAACTAATTGTCATTACACGAGGTGAAAAAGGAAGTGTTGCGATTCAGAAAAATGAAGTCTGGCAGTGTGATAGCCAAAAAAATTTAAAAATTATAGATCTAACTGGTGCTGGTGATCTTTTTGCTGGAGGTTTTTTGCACGGCTTTATTAATAAACTATCATTAAAAGATAGTTTAGAAAAAGGAACTGAAATGTCTTCAAAAGTTATTCAAAAAATAGGAGCAAGATTAAATTAATTTTACTTTTCTTTTAAAACTACCTTTACCCTTTTTAGGTTTCACAATACGTTTCTTATATTTTTTAGAAAATAAATCTCTTGCAATAAAATTACGTGTTTTACTTTTCAAATATAATATCCATTATTATTATTTTTAATAAAATCATTATCGCCAAATTTATCTAATATTTTTTTTCTAAGTCTATGTATGTGTGTTTCTACTGTATGGGTTTCACTATCTTCTGAATAATTCCATACTTTTTTTAGTAATAGTTTTTTACCTATTGGTTCATTATTTTTTGAAAATAATATAAGAAAATTTATTTCTTTTTCAGAGAGCTTCAAAGATTTATCATTGCTTCTAATTTTACGTTCATTTTTATCAATAACATAGTTATTGAGTTTAATTAAAGAATTTTTTTTATATTCATATTTTGCTACAAGAGAAATAATTTTTTTTTCAAAATCAAATATTGAAAATGGTTTATTTAAACATTCATTAAAATCATAATGGTAAAAAAATTTGCTAGGATTTTCATTGGTAACAAATAAAAATGGCATATCATTAATTTTAATATTATTAAGAAAATCTTGATTTTCTTTATTTACAAAAAATACAACTATTTTTTTTTCTATTTCAATATTGCTTAAACAAAGATTTAAATTTTCATAATATTTAACTTTATATTTAGAAAACAACTTTATTTCCTTAGTGATTTCATAAAAGATTTTACTCCCAAAAATTGATATAGTAAAACTGCACATAATTAAAAATTAATGAATATTATTATTAAAAATCATTTACTATTATATAGAGGTTATAAGATAAAGTGTAGTATTGGAAAGTTAGGTTTAACTAATGCAAAAAATGAAGGAGATTTGACTACACCAAAAGGGTTATTTAAAATTGGTTGCCTTTATTACAGAGAGGACAGAATTAAATCATTAAATTGTAAAATCAAAAAAAAAGTAATTAAAGAAAATATGGGTTGGTGTGACGATCCTAAAAGTAAAAATTATAATAAAGAAGTAAAATTACCATTTAGTTTCAGAACTGAAAAACTTTTTAGAAAAAATAGAATTTATGATCTTTTAATAAATATTAAATATAACCAGAACCCAATTCGTAAAAAAAAAGGTAGCGCAATTTTTTTACATTTAACTAACAGTAAATATCTATCAACAAAAGGTTGCGTGGCAATCCTAAGAAAAGATTTTTTAAAAATCCTCCCACTAATTACAAGTAAGACAAAAATATTAATTAATTAAGTTTTTCTTTCACCAAATATCGCAGTGCCCAATCTTAAGAATGTAGAATCATTATTAACAGCTATTTCATAATCTGAGCTCATACCAATACTAAGTTCTGGTAGATCAAGCTCATCACACTTCTTTTTTATTATCTCAAAATATTTATTTGGATCCTCATTAACTGGAGGTAAGGTCATTAAGCCAATTATATTTAAAGATAATTCCTTAATGCAATAAAAATAAAATTTATCCAGATCGTTTAATAAAATTCCAGATTTTTGACTTTCTTGTGCAAGATTCACTTGTATAAAAATTTTCACTTTTTTACTTAATTCTTTCTGGTATTGATTTATTTTATTGGCTAATTTTGCATTGTCTAAAGAATGAATATAATCAAATAACTTAACTGCTTTTTTAGCTTTATTAGACTGTAATTTACCTAACATATGTAGCTTGAGTTTGTTATTTTTATTTTTTATATCAGTCCACTTTTCTTCAGCTTCTTGCATTTTGTTTTCACCAAAGTGAAGATGACCATACTCTATAAGAGGTAGAATCTTGCTTAATGAAAAAGTTTTTGAAACAGCAATAATTTCTGGTTGAGTTTTAAGTTGTTTTATAACGATAATTTCTTTAACTTTATTTTTAACTAAATTTAACCTTTGTACAAATAAATGCATAAATTTTTACCAACAATGTTTATTTTTTTAGACAAATATAATAGTCAAGTTTTTAAAAATAATAGCACAAATATAGGAATAATTTATAGAAATTATAACAGTAAAAAAAGAGAAATTGAGTTAATAAAAATTGCTAAAGCGTGTAAAAAAACAAATTATAAGCTTTACGTATCAAATAATTTCAAATTAGCTTTAAGAGTAAAATCTGATGGGGTTTACATACCATCTTATAATAATAAAAGAATATATAATAATTTGGTAAATAAAAATCTTGTAATTTTAGGTTCCGCTCATAATCAAAAGGAAATTATAGAGAAAAAAAATCAGAACTGCCATGCAGTTTTTCTTTCTCCCATTTTTCATATTAAAAAAAGAAATAAACATCTTGGTGTTTGCAAATTCAATTTATTGTCACTTAACTCAAAAATAAAATTATTTGCTCTTGGTGGGATTAATGAAAAAAATGTAAATAAACTAAGAATATTAAATAGCAAAGGGTTTGGTGCTATTAGCCTGTTCAAAAAAAAACCGGCCTTTAAAAGGCCGGTTTTATAAAGAATTAATTCTTTTAAAAATTTAACTAATTAAAACGCTAGTGATAATCCTACAACGTTCACATCATAATCTTGATTTGCAGCCGTTGAGTAACTACCATTTGTAACTTCTGATCTAGCAATCTTAAAAGTAGCTCCACCCATTGTGTAAGCTGCTTGTAGAGATGAAACTTCAAGAGTAGAATTAGCATCGCCTTCTGCTGTGTACTTTTGAGACTCATGTTCTGCAAAACTGACAGATAAGTTGTCATTTACAACAAATGATACACCGAATGCATCGTTATCGTAATGAGCAACAGTTAAGCTACCTAAACCATCTCTAGATTTTTGGTAACCAGCAGTTACCATACCAGCAGTTACTGTTAAACCGTAAGCATGTTGATTTCTATCGGTTTGACTACCATTCATGTCTATTTTTGATATACCAGCAAAAACGCTAGCAGTACCTACAGCTTGTTCAACTACTACATCATAACCTGAACCAGCTTGACCACCTAAGACTCCTGTAGTTGCTTTGTCGTTTGCACTACCGCCAGCAGCTCCTGGAGCATATGATATATATAGACTTGTACCTTCTGGTAACATATCACCAGAAACTGCAACTTCCATATCCATACCGCCACCAACACCAGTAACTGTTACTATGTTTGAGCCTGCACCTGCGTCATAAGATTCTTCCCAAGCAGTTGGCATTTTATCGTCTAAACGATCTAAACCTGTGCCACCACCTTGGTCGAAAGTTACTTTACCAAAACCAGCTACATCAACATAAATATCTGCTGATGAAAATACGTTTTGATCATCGTGGTAAATGTTAACACCTACTGCTGAACCATTGTCCAACTCACCACTACCTGCAAACGCTAATGCTGTTCCTAGACCTAAAGGCTGGCCATTTACGTTGCCAGATTTTCCAGTATAAGTAACATTTGCGCTACCTGTTACGGCGATCTCGCCCGCTTGAGCAGAGACAGCAGCTAGAGATCCACATAAAGCGGAAACTCCAATTGTTTTTAATTTATTCATAATTATCTCCTTTGTTTTATAATTATTCATATGAATGGAGTATGTGTAACACTCTAAACAGCTTAAAATGCAGATAAATCGCACTTAAATGTTTATTTTTGAATTTTGTTGCTAATATATCACAGTTTTGCTATTAAGTTGGATATAAACCTAATTTACCCTTATTTGCTTGGATTTTAACGGTGCTTTATAAGTAATTACAAATCAGGATTAATTAATATAATAATTTAAAGATAATGTTTTTATTGAATAAATACCACAAAAAAATTTATTTTTTGATAATTTTAATATTTCCCTTTTTTTTATTTAATTCTTGTGGAATTTACAAAAAAACTGAAAATGTTCCTGCTCGAGCACAAGATAGAGTTAAAAAAAACCTTGAAGAAGGCAGAGGTTTTACCTTATTTGGCAGTGGAAATAAATCTGGTGGAACATTTCAATTTGCAAGCGCAAATCCAATGTGGAGAGCTACTTTAGAAATTTTAGACTTTCTTCCTTTAGCTAATGTAGATTATTCTGGGGGAATAGTTTCTACTGAATGGTATAATGAGGGAACCTCTGTTGGTGAATCGATAAAAATAACAGTAAGGTTTTTATCAAATGAAGTAAGATCTGATGCAGTAAGAATCATTGTACACTCAAAAAAATGTGGGACTGACCAAAGTTGTTCAGTGAAAAAAATTTCTTCTGTTCTAGAAAATGAATTAAGACTTGAAATTTTAAAAAAAGCTTCACTATTAGAAGCGAGATATAAAAAGAATATAAAAAGAGAAATGGAAGTTAGACCAGATAATAACGATTAGAATTTTATTTGTTTAATATATGAAATTTTAATTTTTTCAGTCGATGGAAAGATATAATATAAATAAAGTTGAAAAAAAGTGGCAAGATTTTTGGCTAAAAAATAAAACAAATTCAGCAAAAATTAATAAAAATAAAAAAAAATTTTATTGCTTAGAAATGTTCCCCTACCCATCTGGAAAAATACATATGGGTCATGTGCGCAATTATACAATCGGTGATGTTTTAGCACGTTACAAAAAACTTAGAGGCTATAATGTTCTCCATCCAATGGGTTGGGATTCCTTTGGAATGCCGGCAGAAAATGCAGCAAGAGAAAATAATCTACATCCCAAAGAATGGACTCAAAAAAATATAAAAATTATGAAAGCGCAGTTAAATCTGCTTGGATTTTCGTTAGATTGGGATCGCGAAATATCAACATGTGATCCTAAATACTACAAGCACCAACAAGAATTTTTTTTAGATATGTATGAAAAAGGTTTAGTCTACAAAAAAGATACGTACGTAAATTGGGATCCTGTAGATAAAACAGTCTTAGCTAATGAACAGGTGATTAATGGAAGAGGATGGCGATCTGATGCAATAGTAGAGAGAAAGAAACTTTCTCAATGGTTTTTTAATATTAATAAGTTTGCACAAGATTTATTAGACAATCTTGAAAAATTAAATAAATGGCCGGAAAAAGTAAAGTTGATGCAAAAAAATTGGATCGGTAAATCCTTTGGATGTGAAATAAATTTTAAAACTACTACCAATATTGAACATAATATTATTAAAGTGTTTACCACACGACCAGATACTATCTTTGGAGCGTCTTTTATTGCTGTGTCTATAGATCATCCTATTGTAGAAAAATTTAAAACAAGTAAGGAATTTTTATCATTTAAATCTGAATGTTCTAAAATGGGAACTACTGAGGAGGCGTTAGCTAATGCTGAAAAGATTGGTTTTGATACAAAATTATTTGTTTCACATCCTTTTGTTAAAAATATTAAACTGCCAATTTATATCGCCAACTTTGTGTTAATGGATTATGGTACTGGAGCAATTTTTGGCTGTCCAGCTCATGATCAAAGAGATTTAGATTTTGCAAATAAATATAATCTAAAATTTTTGCCAGTTGTAAAACCTAAAGACGACGAAAATATTATTATAAAAAATAAAGCTTACACAGATGATGGAATATTATTTAACTCTGATTTCCTAAATAATCTTTCGGTAGATGAAGCAAAAAAGAAAATAATAAAAATTATTTCTGATAAAGAAATTGGTAACAAAAAAATTACTTTCCGACTGAAAGATTGGGGAGTATCTAGACAAAGATATTGGGGTTGCCCTATACCAATAGTTTACGATCGAGATGGAAAAGCTTTAGCTGTAGAGAAAAAAAATCTGCCCGTGTTATTGCCTGAAGATGTAAATATTAATGTCTCTGGAAATCCTTTAGAAAATCATCCTAGTTGGAAAAATACAACTCTTTCCTCTGGTGAAAAAGTAACTAGAGAAACCGACACCCTTGACACTTTTGTTGACTCTTCTTGGTATTTCATAAGATTTTGTTCACCCAACAATAATAATTATGGGTACGAACTAGAAGATTTAAAATATTGGATGCCCGTTGATCAATATATAGGTGGTGTTGAGCACGCTATTTTACATTTACTTTATTCTAGATTTTTTATGCGAGCTTTTTCTTATAAAAATAATGAATTTAATTATGAAGAACCATTTGATAGTTTATTTACTCAAGGCATGGTTTGCCACGAAACTTACAAAAATGAAAAAAATCAATGGTTATATCCATATGAGGTAGAAAAAAATTCAGCAGGAGAATTCACTACAAAAAAAATGAAAAAAAAAGTTCTAGTTGGTTCTTCAGAATCAATGTCAAAATCTAAAAAAAACGTTGTGGATCCGGAAGAAATGATTAATACTTATGGTGCCGATTCTGTAAGACTATTTATACTTTCAGATAGTCCACCAGAGAGAGATATTCAGTGGTCCCAGGAAGGTGTTTCCGCAGCTTACAAATTTATTCAAAAACTTTGGAAACTAAATGGAGATATATTAAATTTAGAAAAAGCTAGCTCTGAAAATAATGATGTTATTGAAAAAGTTATTAACAAAACTATACATAATATTACAAAAAATTTGGAAAACTTTCAGTACAACGTTGTAGTGGCAAATATTTATGAGTTTTATAACTTGATTAATATTCATGTTTCGAGCCAGAAAGTATCGAAAAAAAATTTATTAAATGCCTGGGAAAAAATGTTATTATTGTTAATGCCATTGATACCACATTTTGCAAATGAATGTTGGGAGCCATTTAAAAAAGAATTTTATTGGCCTAAATATGACCCTAATTTATTAATAGAAAAAGAATGTATAATTGTTGTGCAGATAGATGGAAAAAAGCGAGGTATTTTTAAAATGCCTATAGATTCTGAAGAAAAATTAATTATAGAAAATGCAAAAAATTTAGATAATATAAAAAATAAAATTTCAAGTTTAAAAATAATTAAAAACATTTATATTAAAAATAAACTAGTTAACTTTATATCAAGATGAAAAAAAAATACTTAATTTTATTTACACTATTCTTGCTTTTGTTAAATGGGTGTGTGGGATATGAACCAATTTTTTCAACTTCTAAAATACAGTTTACCATTAAAGAATCTACAATAGAAGGAAATAAAGAATTAGGAAATAAAATATATTCAAAATTATATAATTTAACAAAATCTCAAAATGATCCTACAAATACTACGCCAATAAATATTATTATAAATTCGTCAAAAAGTAAAAAAGAGGGGGCTAAAAGTACTTCGGGAAACACCTTGGAATACAAAATTACCTTAACAACAAAAATAATAATTAATAACCAGCAAACCAAAAACCAAATATTAAATCAAACGTTTGAATCTTCGACGATATATAAAAAACAGGATGAATATTCAGATAGTATAATACTAGAAAATAAATCTATAGATGATTTAATTAATAAAACTTATCAAGATATTCTTCTTAGAATCGGTGAACGAATTTAGTTATGATTTTAAAAAGTTATGAAATACAAAAAAAGCTACTAGGCTTTTTTAAATGTAATATTTTTTTATTTTATGGTGAAAACCAGGGTTTAAAAAAAGAAATTAGAAAATCAATTTTAGAAAAAATTAAAAAAGAAAACTCAAATGTTGAACTACAAACTGTATACGAAAGTGATATAAGTGAAAACGAAGAGAATTTTTATACTTCTATCTTTTCTGGTTCGTTGTTTAGTCAAAAGAAAATAATTACTATAAACAATTGTACTGATAAAATTCTCAACCAAATGGAAGTTATTGTAGAAAAAGATTTAGAAGATACATTTTTAATACTATTTTCAGATATACTAGACAAGAAATCAAAGTTAAGAAGTTTTTTTGAAAAAGAAAAGAAAACTATATGTGTGGCATGTTATTTAGATAATGATAGAGATTTAGAAATTGTAGCAACTAAAAAATTTAGTGAAAATAAAATTGTTCTATCAAGGGAATTAGTTAATCTTGTAATTGAAAAATCTAATAATGATCGAGGAAATTTAAATAATGAAATTGAAAAAATTATATCTTATTCTTTAAATAAAAAAAATTTAGACATTGATAAAATAAAATTATTGATTAATTTTAGCGGAGAACATAAAGCAGATAACTTTATTAATGAATGCCTTTCTGGAAATATTTTACAATATAAAAAAATTTTAAATGATTTATATATAAATTCAGTAAACCATATATATATTTTGAGAGTGTTAAATAATAAAATTGATAAACTTGTAAAAATGAAAGAATTAGAAAAAAATTATAATGACCTTGACAGCTTAATAAACTCATCAAAACCACCAATATTTTGGAAAGAAAAACCTACAATTAAAAAACAGTTAACTGTTTGGAGCTTTAATGAATTAAAAAAAGTTGTTAAAGAAATTAATAATACAGAGGCTTTGTGTAAAAAAAATCCACAAATTTCAAAAATAATTTTTTTTAACTTTTTTTCGATGATTTGTAAAAAAGCTAATAATTATTCTTAATTGCAATTATAATTTTATCAAGTTGCTCAAGATCTTTATACTCGAACGAAATTGTTCCAGAGCTATTTTTTTTATTTACTATTGATACATTTAATCCTATTTTTTCTTCTATAGATTTTTCAAGACTCATTATGTTTGCATCTTTTTTATGAACTATACTTAGTTTTTTTCCTTTAAATTTTCTTACCAAAATTTCTGTTTGTCTGACAGAAAGTTTTTTCTCTACTATTTCCCTCGCTACTATTTCAGGATTATGCAAACCTATTAAAGATCTTGCGTGACCAGCAGAAAGATTAGTATTTTCAACCATTAATAAAATTTCTTTTGGTAAAGATAGTAACCGCAATGAATTCGCTATATAACTTCTACTTTTTCCAATAAATTTGGAAAGTTTTTCATGATTATAATTAAAATCTGTAACTAATTTTTGGTAACCTCTTGCTTCTTCAATAGCATTTAAATCTTGTCTTTGAACATTCTCTATGATGGCAAATTCTAACGATTTTACATCATCTATATTTGTTATTACTACTGGAACTTCATGTAGACCAGCATTCTGGGAAGCTAACCACCTACGTTCACCAGCTACAATTTCGTATTTTCCATTTAAGTTTTTGTCAGGCCTAACTACAATAGGTTGGATGACACCTTGCTCTTTAATTGAATTAGTTAATTCCTCTAAACTTTCCTTATTAAAATATGTTCGAGGTTGGAATTTATTTCTAGTTAAATCTTTTATATCAACTTTATTTTTTTCAACTTTTTTAGAAACATCTCCTAATAATGATGATAAACCTCTTCCTAGACCCTTTTTGATTTTGTTTTCAATCATTATGCTGCACTTTCCATTATACTTTCTTGCTTCAAAAATTCTTCAGTAAAACTTAAGTATGATTTGCTGCCTGAACACAATTTATCATAAATTAAAACTGGGACACCGTGCGATGGAGATTCGGACAATCTTACATTTCTTGGTATAACTGTTTTGTAAACCTTTTCCTTAAAAAATTTTCTTGCCTCAACATCAACCTCAGAAGAAAGCTTATTTCTTTTATCAAACATTGTTAATAAAACACCTCTAATATTTAATTCCGGATTAAGCTTCAACTTTATCCTGTCTATAGTTTTTATTAATTGACTTAATCCCTCTAAAGCAAAAAATTCTGCTTGAAGTGGTACTACTAGTGATTTAGCCACAACTAATGCCATCACTGTTAAGAGGCTTAGAGAGGGGGGGCAATCAATCAAGATATATGAAAAAGTATTTTTATCAGAATTTAGGAAATCTTTAATTTTATCTTTCAATAAAAAAGCTCTTCTGCCTTCGTTTGCAGTTTCAACTTCTAATCCAGAAAGATCTACATTTGATGTTAAAATCTTTAAGTTGTCTATTTTAGTATCTTTAATCCCTTCATCAAAATTACATCTACCATTTAAAACATCATAGATTGTTTTGTTGTTCTCATGGTTTGACAGCCCTAGCCCTGTAGTGGCATTGCCCTGAGGATCTAAATCAATAACTAATACTTTTTTTTTTTGAAACGATAGAGCGGCCGCTAAATTAATTACCGTTGTAGTTTTTCCAACTCCACCCTTTTGATTTATAACTGAAATTATTTGAGTATTTACCAATTTATTTTTTTTTTAGTTTATTAATTTCTAATATCATCGAATCATTATTTGTTATACTTACCCTTTGTTTATACTCAATATCCCATGCTTTAGAAGCTTCAAGTAATTCTAATTTTCCGGTTTTACCTTGAAAAATTATAATTTTTTCCCAATTCGTAGCGTTATTGTGAATAAGTTTCAAAATTATTGAAAGAGGTTTAAAAGCTCTAATTACTAGGAGATCACTTTCTAATGTTTTGGTTTCTTCTAAAACATTTTCATTAATTACCTGGACGCTAAGGTTAAGTTGTTTAATTGTTCTTTCCAAAAATTCTGCTTTCTTTCTACTTTTTTCTATTAATCTCACTTTTAAAGGAAATTTTTTATCCTTTGCTGCTATAGCTAGCACTAAGCCTGGAAAACCAGCTCCAGATCCTATATCTACTAATATTTTATCATTTTTATCAATAAAATCAATGGCTTGAAACGAATCTAGAAAATGTCTATGCCAAATATCTTTAATTGTTGATTTTCCTATTAAATTAAGGTCCTTATTGGCTTCAATTAATATTTTTTCAAAATTATTTAATCTTTTCATTGTTTCACGTGAAACTTGATAATAACTACTAAATGTATCAATTTGAGCAAACTTGTCCATCTATGCTCTTATTTGCTTTTTATTATTCCTTTTCACGTGAGATAATAAAATATAAGCAGCTGCAGGGGTAATTCCATCAATTCTAAGCGCCTGTCCGATTGTTTTTGGCCTTATTAGCTTAAATTTACTTTTAACTTCATTAGAAAGTCCACTTAACTTTGAATAATCAATGTTAATTGGAATAAAAAGATTTTCATCTCTTCTAAAAGAAATAATATCGGATTGCTGCTTATCTAAATATCCTGAGTAATGGGCAGATATTTCAATTTGTTCTTCCTCAGACCTTCTTGCCTTAGGTATTTCTTTCCAAATTGATCTAAGTTTAATAAAGTTAACTCCTTTTCTTGATAATAATTCATATCCAGTTCTTTTTACTCCGTCTTTTGCAATTATAATATCAAACTTTTCAGCTTCGTTGGGTGACAACTTAAGGCTTTTAATAGAATTGTTTAATAGGTTGATTTTGTTAACTTTTCTCGTAAAAATTCTGCTTCTTTCAGTAGCGACAAGGCCTATATTGATACCTATTTGGGTTAATCTAATATCAGCATTGTCTGCTCGCAAACTTAACCTGTATTCAGCTCGCGAAGTAAACATTCGATAAGGCTCTGCTATTCCCTTAGTAACTAAATCATCAATCATTACTCCTATGTAGGCCTGTGCACGGTCCAAAACTAACGGTTCATGCTTCTGTATTGATAGTGCAGCGTTAATTCCAGCCATTAGACCTTGGGCAGCAGCTTCTTCATAACCAGTAGTTCCATTAATTTGACCTGCCAGATAAAGTGATTTTATTTTTTTTGTCTCTAGGGTGTGAAATAACTCTCTAGGATCTACATAATCATATTCTATAGCATATCCAGGTCTTATTATTATTGCTTTCTCTAACCCTTTGATATTACTAAATATTTCAGATTGAGTATCAGCAGGCAATGAAGTTGAAATGCCATTTGGGTAGACTGTATTGTCGTTTAAACCTTCTGGCTCTAAAAATATTTGATGTCTAGTCTTGTCGGAAAATTTTACAATCTTATCTTCAATTGAAGGACAATATCTTGGACCAACTCCTTTTATATTACCTGAATACATTGCACTTCTATTTAAATTTTTTTTAATTAAGTCATGAACTTTTTTATTTGTATAGGTAATGCTACATGCAATTTGTTTGTTAAAAGTTTTATTTGATAAAAAAGAAAAATATTCAGGATCGGCATCTGCATCTTGGTTCTCTAAATCTTCATAATTAATTGTAGATCCATCTAAACGTGGCGGAGTTCCAGTTTTTAATCTTCCTAATTTCATTTTAAAATTTTTTAATTGTTCACTTAATCCAGTTGATGGTTTTTCGTTATGCCGTCCGGCTGGGGTTTTTTCATCACCGATATGAATTAAACCATTAAGAAAAGTTCCTGTTGTTAAAATCATTTTTTTACAATTTATTTTTTTTCCTGACTTAGTGTGAAATCCAATAATATGATTTTTATCAAAAATGAACTCAATTACAGGATCTGAAAAAACACTTAAATTACAATAACTTAGGAGCAAATTTTGCATATGTTTCTTGTATAAAGATCTATCTGACTGAGTTCTCGGACCTCTTACTGCAGGCCCCCTGCTTCTATTTAATAATCTATATTGTATTGCCGATTTATCAGCTATGACACCCATCACACCATCTAAGGCATCAATCTCTTTTACAAGGTGTCCTTTACCTAAACCTCCTATAGCTGGGTTACAAGACATCTCTCCTATAGTTTCTATTTTATGAGTGAACAATCCTGTATTAACTCCCATTCGGGCTGAAGCAGCAGCAGCTTCACATCCTGCATGTCCACCTCCTATAACCACAACGTCAAACGTTAAATCATTTTTCATATTATGAACTTACAACTGATGAATTTATTTACAAGATAAGAGATTTTTTTGTTAAATAAACGTTGATTTTATTGGACTTTTAGTTGTTTTTTTTTTGCTACTTACCTATGCAAAAATCGTTGAAAATGCTGCCTAATAACTCTTCTACATCTACCTTACCAACAATCATACCTAAATGTCTTGTAGCTAATCTCAAATCTTCAGCAGCTTTATCAAAATCATGATCAAACTTTTTTTTATGAAATTTTTCTAAATGATGAACGCAGTTAATTAAATTTTGTCTGTGTCGTTCTCTGGTAATTAAAATATCTTCGTTTGTTAAAAATTTATTTTTTAGTTTCATTTTTATTTTTTTAATTAGTTTATCTAAATTTAATTCTTTTTTAATCGATATTAAAATGTGGTCGTATTTTTTTAATTTGTTATTTAACTTTACTTTTATTAAATCAGATTTATTAACTATTAAAATAGCATTTTTTATTAACAAGTCCTTTAAAACTGCTGTAAAATCAACGTTTTTTGCAGATACTATGACTAACCTTAAATCGGCATCTTCAGCTCTTTTTAAAGCTATTTTAATTCCTTTTTTTTCTATTTCATTCTTTGAACTTCTAATCCCTGCTGTGTCTGAAAGAATTACTGGATAACCATCAAGATTAAGATGGGTTTCTATTACATCTCTTGTTGTGCCAGCTATTTCCGAAACAATAGCTGCATCTCTTTTTGATAGATAATTTAATAAACTAGATTTTCCAGAATTTGGTGGTCCTACAATTGCTATTTTAAAACCTTCTCTTATTCTTTCGCCAACTTTTTGATCATTCAAAGTTTTTTTAATTTCTCTTAAAACACTGTTTGAAATGTTTTGTATCTTTATAATAATATTATTGGACAAATCCTCATCGGGAAAATCAATCTTTGCTTCTACATGAGATAAAATTTTTAAAAGTTTTGTTCTCCACGAATTAAACTTGTCCGATGACTTGCCTTCCATAATTCTAATTGCCTGTTTTCTTTGAATTTCTGTTTCTGAAGAAATTAAATCTGCGATACTTTCTGCTTTTAGCAGATTTATTTTTCCATTTTGAAATGCTCTTTTTGTAAACTCTCCAGGTTCTGCTAATCGACAATTTTTTATCTTTTTTATGCTTTTATGCATTGCATCTATTACCGCTCTACTGCCATGTACGTGAAATTCTGCCAAATCCTCCCCGGTGTAACTATTTGGAGCCGGAAACCATAAAACTACACCTTCATCTATCAGCTTTTTCTCCCCATTTTTATTGAATTTTCTGAGTGTTGCCACTCTTGGGGCTGGTAATTTTCTTGAAGTAATTTTTTTAACTACTTCAGAGGCATTTTTTCCAGATACTCTTATAACTGCAATACCAGAAGTGCTTGATCCAGATGAAAGTGCGTAAATTGTCATTTTATTTGGGTGAATTTCTTCTAATTAAAAAATCATTTTGTTGATGATTTTTAACAGCTAAAATAAACATCTTCTCTAGTACAGCTTTTTTGCTATTCATTGTTTAATCAAATTATAATTGTAAATGACAATACTAAAAAAATTAGTCAGCTACATAGATAGAAATACCCCTTTTATTTAGATCAATATCAAATTTTTTATGAAGAGGTGGAAAAGCTCTTTGTTGGCAATCCATGCGATCACACGTTCTACAATTTACTCCAATAGGAGTTTCTGTTTTTTTGTCATTTAAATTTAATGAATCGGCATAAACAAAATTTTTTGCGTACTTTGATTGGCAGCCTAAACCGATTGAAAGTAAGCTTTTGAACATTCCATGTTTACCAACTCCTTTTTCGACAGTTCTTGCTATACAAACATATTTCTCACCATTAGGCATTTTTGAAACTGCAGCATTGATTTTTCCTGGCATCGTAAAAGCGGCGTAAATATTCCATCTTGGGCAAGCACCTCCATAACGTGGTATTTCGATACCTGATAAAGAAAATCTTTTTGATATGTTTCCAGCTACATCAGCTCTTAACATATGGAAAGGAATACCTTTCATTTTTGGATTTTGTAAACACGTTATTCTATGAGCGACTTGCTCAAAGGAAGTTGCAAAAGTATTTTGTAAAAGTTCAACATCATATCTTTGTTTTATACATTCTTCATAAAAAGGTTTGTAAGGCATTATTATAGCTGCTCCAGTATAATTCAAAAGCGCGACTTTTGATAACTTTTTTGACTCTTCAGTAGGAAAAGAAAATGAACTTAAATATTCATCAATAATTCCATTAGCTTCTAATTGAGCTACTTGTGCAGCTGCAAAAAGTTTTTTACTTTCTAAAGATAAATAATCAGATAAAATAAATTTTTTTTTAATTGGATCAAATTGCTTAGTAAATGGTTTATTTTCATCAGGAACAATATCTTTAACTTCAATTCCATGTGTATTAATTAAATAATCACATATTGAAGAATATCCTGTTCTATTATTAGTTTGAGTTTTTTTAAAAAAATCACTCGCAAAATTCTCTAAATTAGGAAAATAATTTTCATTTTCTTGAATAAAATCAGAAACAACTTCGCCAGGAAAGGAATTTTTTCTACTATCAATAAATTTTCCAGAGATATTTTCTACTTTACTTAGTATATCTTGTTTTTTTTGTTTATAATTGTCTCCAAGTTTAATTAAAGCTTTAGCAATTAGTGGGTTTGTATTAACAAGATCTTTAATTTCAAAATTTGTTATATCTAAATTTTCAAATAAATTATCTCCCAATAGATCCATTAAATTTTGGTAAAGATTAGTGTCTGCCTTTTTTGAAATATCTGAGATTTCTATTCCTAATTCATTGCATAATTTTAATAAAAGATCGACATTAACCTTACGTTTACCGCTTTCTATAAGATTTAAATAGCTAGCTGATATTAAAAGTTTTTTAGAAAGGTCAATTTGCGAAATACCAAGCTTGCGCCTTTTAGTTCTAATTTTATGGCCAATTTGCAGGTTTAACTGTGTCATATTTACAATCTTTACAAATAGTAAATTATTTATTTACAAATATTTACTACTTTTCATTGAAAAGCAAGAAAAATATTGCCTAATAAGTTTTTTGTAAATATAGTAAATTTATGAATGATTTATTAAACAATAAAAACAACAATATAGTTGCACCAAAAGAGCAAAAAAAAAGCCAGTTCTCTGAAAGTGGCTTGTATGTAAGAGAAGATGATCAAGACTGGGGCAGCGCTGGCATGAACGACATTCAAAAAGACTCAGAATAAAATCAATATTTTTTCCATGAATACAAATAAGCCTAAAATGAAATCAGGAAATGTATCTTTTGATCTAAAAAGATTTATAGGAATTAAAAGAGATTACTCAAAAGAAGATGTGGAAAAATTGCGAGGTACATTTAACATTGAATACACACTGTGCAAATCCCAATCAGTAAAACTTTGGAATTTATTAAACACAGAACCCTACGTTAATACGTTAGGGTCCTTATCAGGTAATCAAGCTGTGCAACATGCGAAAGCAGGACTAAAAGCAATATATTTAAGTGGCTGGCAAGTAGCGGCAGATGCAAATAGTGCAGGGGAGATGTATCCAGATCAAAGCTTATATCCATATGATAGCGCTCCCAAATTAGTTGAAGCAATGAACAATGCTTTAATTAGAGCAGATCAAATCCAACATATGGAAAGTTTTGAAGGAAAAATATCTAGCGGAAAAAAAACAGATTATAAAATGCCAATTATTGCAGATGGAGAAGCGGGATTTGGAGGACCATTAAATGTATTTGAGCTTACAAAAAAATTTATTAAAGCGGGCGCCGCTGGTGTTCATTATGAAGATCAATTAGCATCAGAAAAAAAATGCGGACACATGGGAGGAAAAGTTTTGGTGCCTACACAAACTATGATTAAAAACCTTAAATCCGCAAGACTAGCCGCGGATGTTATGGGAGTTCCGTTAATTATTTTAGCAAGGACTGATGCAAATGCAGCTAAACTTATTACAAGTGATATCGACGAAAATGATAAACCATTTTTAACAGGTAAGAGATCGCCAGAAGGATTTTATTATGTAAAAGATGGTTTAAATCAAGCAATATCTAGAGGTTTAGCTTATGCACCATATTGTGATTTACTTTGGTGCGAAACAGCAAAACCAAACCTCGAAGAAGCTAAAAGATTTGCTGCTGCAATACATAAAAAGTTTCCAACTAAGTTGCTGGCTTATAATTGTTCCCCATCGTTTAATTGGAAGAAAAATTTATCAGATAAGGAAATTGAAATTTTTCAAAAGGAAATTGGTAATATGGGTTATAAATTTCAATTTATAACTTTAGCAGGTTTTCATGCCCAAAATTATGCTATATTTGATTTAGCTAAGAAATATAAACAGTATGGAATGTCTGCTTACTCAAGATTACAACAACAAGAATTCGATAGCGAAAAAGAAGGTTACACTGCCACAAAACACCAAAGAGAAGTTGGAACATCTTATTTTGATGCTGTATCAAATACCATTTCTTCGGGTGAAAGCTCAACTACAGCGATGAAAGATTCAACCGAATCTGATCAATTCTAAATATTCTAAAAATAATTTAATCAAAAAATCAGTAAAATTTAGATAAATTTAAATAAAAATATATATAATAAAGAAAGCAAAAAGTTTTAACTAAAGTTTTTTTAATGATATAAACTTATATAATAATCAATTTAAAACTAATTACAGAAACTTTTAACTTGTAAAATAAATTTATGAATAAAAATGAATTACCGAAAGAAATTGGGGTTTTTCCTTTATCGAATGCGGTATTTTTTCCTAAAACTATACTACCATTAAACATTTTTGAAGATAGGTATATACAGCTTGTTAAGGATTGTATGAAAGAAAAAAGGATGTTTGGGATGATACAACCACAAAATAAATCAGAAAAAAAACCAAGCGTTTATCAAGTTGGGTGTTTAGGAAAAATTATTAGTTTAAATGAAACAACTGATAAAAGATTTATAATTACGCTTTCAGGCTTGATTAGATTTAAAATAAAAAAAGAATTAAAAGATAAAAATTTATACCGCAAATTTAGTGTTGATTATTCAGATTTTATAGAGGATTTAGATGAAAAAAGAGAAGAAGAAATAAATTATGATAAAAATAATTTATTGAAAAAAATAAAACTTTTCTTTGAAAAAATAAATTACTCTATAGAATTTAATGAATTAATAAAACTTGGTTTTGATCAATTAATAAGTACCGTTTGTATGATTTCTCCTTTTACTGTCGAAGAAAAACAAAAGCTAATTGAGACAATTAAAATTGAAGATAAGATAAAATTACTAGATGAAATAATAAGTTTTAATATATTTGATCTTGAGGATAATAAAACAATTCAATAAAATTAAAATTTTAACCCTTTATTTGCTACCTCAAAAAAAATATCTTTTACCAATTTTTTTTTATTTAAATTTTTAATTACATTGTTTCTCATTTTCTTAAAATAAATGTTATTTACAGAAAAAGAATTTTTTATTAAGTCTGATCCAACAGATAAAACAAAATTTCTAGACTTGGTTTGTTTTGTAAATTCGTGTAAAATATCATTACTGCCTATATCTAAACCTAAGGCAATTTTATTTTTTAATATGTTTTGTAAACATATTAGATCTCTAATAGTCATATTAAATCCTTGACCAACAAAAGGGTGTATTTGATGAAGGGCATCACCAAATAGTAAAATTCTTTCTTTATAGTACTTATTTCTAATTAAAAAATTTAAATCT
>Ga0114993_10002172_pt1 | contig 21853 bp, 23 predicted proteins | sample ArcticOcean_MG_C_FD_87042 | JGI IMG/M metagenome (GOLD analysis project Ga0114993, IMG submission 87042) | Marine microbial communities from western Arctic Ocean - ArcticOcean_MG_CB2_150 | ecosystem: Environmental > Aquatic > Marine > Oceanic | place: Arctic Ocean: Canada Basin | collected...
TATTTTGGACCTACAATAAATCCATATGATGATACCAGAGTTGCAGGAGGATCATCAGGAGGGTCTGCTGCGGCAGTTTCATTGGGAAAGGCTAGATTAAGTCTTGGTACAGATACCGGAGGGTCTATCAGGTGCCCTGCTGCATTTTGTGGAGTTGTTGGGATAAAGCCTACTTATGGTTTAGTTTCCCGTTATGGTTTGATAGCATATGCAAATTCATTGGAACAGATTGGACCCATGGCTAGGACTGTGGAAGATGCATCTATGTTGTTGGATGTCATATCAGGAGGGGATGAAAAGGACCCCACTGCATCAAAAGATGAAAAGGATGAGAGATATGTAGATTTCGTGGGTAGAGATGTAGAAGGAATGACAATAGGAGTCCCCTCCGAGCTGGTTGGAGAAAATGTTGAGAAAAAGGTACTGATATCTTTTGAAGAATCTATGAGTGATATGGAGTCCAAAGGGTGTATAATTAAGGAAATGACACTCCCATCTCTTGAAAAGGCCGTGGCTGCATATTATATTATTGCTATGTCAGAGGCATCGTCTAATTTGGCCAGATATGATGGAATCAGATATGGATTATCGGGAGGATTTGATAAAGATTGGAATCAAACATTTGCCAAATCTAGAGAGGTCGGTTTTGGGAGAGAGGTCAAGAGAAGAGTTCTATTAGGGACATATGCTCTTTCTGCGGGTTACCATAATAGATACTATGCCAAGGCCCAGAGCGCGAGGGCATGGATAAGAAAAGAGTTTGATAATGCATTTAAAAAAGTTGAGATTATTGCATCCCCGACTATGCCAGTACTTCCATTCAAGTTGAATTCTAGTGAAAATGACCCTCTTAAAATGTACCTTTCTGATTCGAATACAGTTCCTGTTAATCTAGCAGGTTTACCTGCCATTTCAATCCCAGGGAAGGGAGATATTAAGAAAGGACCTGTTGGGATTCAATTTATTGCGCCTAGATTTGAAGAAGGGAGATTGATACGGGTTGGCAGTGCCCTTGAGACGAGATAGACAATATAGGATAAAAGAAATTGGTTAAGAATCTTCGGCGGGAAGATTTAGAATCCATTCTGTAAAATATTCAGAATTTGAGCCTGCATCGGGATGAGATAGAAATGGAGAAATAGTAGATCCGGCCATTAAAAGTGAATAATCAATAGGAAGTTTGAGAGAGGTCAAAGATGAAGTTTTACTCCCTTCAAATGTCGCAGGTTCTTTGTTTATGAAACCAATTTCAGTTAGCTTAGATGCAATTTTCCCACATTTTGCAGATGTTAAGTCGAGTTCCTTATGAAGTGAACTTTGATAAACTGATTTGGAACTATATATGAATTCGAGTACTGTTTTCTCATCTTCGCTTAGATCTGAGAATTCCTGGTAAGTAGCCATAAAGAAAAATGTAGGTGAAAGGACTTAGTTGTTATGATAGCATTAAATAAAATCGTTTAAATCTAATTTCGAACGGTTGAAAGTTCCAGACACAGTTCGAGGGATTGAATCTACAAAATAAATTGATTTGGGTATTTTATATCCGGCTATCTTTTTTTTACAGAAAGTGATCAGAATTTCTTCAGATAGAGAAAAATCATTTCTGATTGCGATTGCTATGACTTTCTCACCCCAATGAGGATCTATTTCCCCAAACACTGCTACATCTTGAATTCCTGGATGACTATGTAAAATATTTTCTACTTCGAGAGGATATACATTTTCCCCGCCGGTTATGATTTTGTTATTTTTACGGCCAACGACCCATAAAAAGTCGTTTTTTAAGTAGCCGATGTCCCCCGTGTGGAAAATATTTGTGTGAGTTGATCGAGTGTCGAAAGCTTTTTTTTCCCCGTAATAGCCCCTGTGTACCATCGGACCAGATACAACTATCTCCCCATGAGAATCGTCAGGTAGTGTGTGCCCATTATCGTCTATGATGGATATATTTATCAAGGGCAATGCACGGCCAACTGTGCCGGGATTTTCAAGTGCATCTTTTGGAGTTGCAGTTGCTATTTGAGAAGTTAATTCAGTTGCACCATAGGTTGGATAGATAGGCAAATCTAGATCTTGACATTTGAAGATTAAATTTTTTGGTGCAGCATTTCCACCTAATAATATAAATCTCAAACTAGAGAGGTCTATTTGTAGATCAATGATTTTATTCAATAAGGAAGGTATGAGGGAGATACCAGTTATTTTGTGTTGTTTCAGAGAGAATTGTAATTGTTTTGGAGAAGGGAAATCCATAGATGAGACCATATTTCCACACGCCAATGATCTAAAAATTGGAGATATTCCACCCATGTGATTCAAAGGCAAGTATAGACTCCAAATGTCTTTGTTATCGTTATTGAGCCTCAATGAAGATGCTATAGCACTAGATATTAAATTAGCATAGGTTATTTGAACTGCTTTAGGAGATGGACTAGAAGTTCCAGAGGTGAAAAATAAAAAACAGACGTCATCTATACTTTTTTTATAGAGTGTTGGGTTAAATTCGGTTATAGATGCCTGCGAAATCATATTGGAATGGGTAACCGGTATGCCAAAATCTGTGTGATCAATCGTAGGAGGTTTTTGGAAAAATATACGCCCTATGTTTGCTATTTTAGTAAAAATGGAAAGTTCATCGGGAGAAGATTTATTGAAAAGTGGGATACATATTGCCCCTATCCGGAGCATTGAATGGATTGTCACCACAGAAGATGCTGAAGTGTCCAAAACTAAACCCACCCTATCGCCAGGTTTGATTCCTTCTTGTAATAATGCCAAAGAAAATTTAGTTACTTCGTTGTTTAGTTCTAAAAAGTTCAATATTTTATTATTTGAAGTATCTAGAAGGGCAGGGAGATTTGGTGTTGAATTGGAACGATAGTGTAAAAAATCATTCATTGCTCTACCATGTCGTTAAATGCCCCATTCCCAGGTTTTTGAGGGACTTTAATATTGCCGTTGGATATTGGAGCAGGGTCTATTGAGAGATCGTTTTTGATTAAATGCGCAGTTGCTATTCCACAGGGTTTTAAGGGAGATAGGCTAGCTGCGAGATGTACAGCCGCAGTTCTAGCAATAACAGAATCTATAGTTGTAGTGATAATTGGTTCTATACCAAGTGACCTTGCGTATTGTGCAAGATCATATGCACGATCTATCCCTCCAAGAACCATTGGTTTCAATATGACATAATCAGCAGCATTCATGTTATAAATATCATCTAAAGAGTTTGAAATTAAAGATTCATCCAAACATATGTTAATCGGGCTATTTCTAAGTTGAGAATGCCCTTTTAAATCATCTCTTTTTAATGGTTGTTCAATGTAATCTAGATCTATTTTTTCAAGCTTTTTAAAAGCAATTTGTGCTTGTTTTAATGACCAGGCGCCATTCACATCAGCCCTAAGTTCGATATCAGGGCCAACTGCGTTTCTGACAGAAAATAGACGTTGTAAGTCTTCTTTTAATGGCCTTTTGCCAACTTTTATTTTTAAAGAAGAGATTCCAGTTTCTACTGCAGATATGCACTGATTCACTGTAGATGTGAGTGAAGAATCCCCGATGGGGATATTAACAGGAAGTGAAGATAGGTGGCTACCGCCTAAGTATTGGTAAAGTGGAATCCCAGCAGAACTAGAATTTTTATCCAACAATGCGAGAGACAATCCATGTCTTGCTGCTGGTAGTGATTCGAGTTTTTTTAATACAGAATCTAAAGAATTGGTAAGAATACCCGTCCTAGCTGAAATTAAAGATTTTTTGCAAGAAGTTAAGGATTCGGTCCACCCATTCAGAGGAGTTGATTCGCCCACACCAGTTTCAGAATCAATAAGTTTTATCAGGAACCCATTTCGAGAAGTTAGTGTGCCAAAAGAGGTAGAAAACGGTTTGATTAGGTCTAAAGAAAATTCGTCTATTAAAATTTTCATAGTAAATAATGGATCTCAGATGGATTAATTTTTTCGGGGCGAACTTTTCTGAAACTAAATTAGGCCAGATAGGCCTATTCCAAATAAAATCGAGAAAAGTAATGTTAATGAAGTTGTGTTTTTTAGGATACGATTGAAAGAATCGATTGAGGGGTTATGGAATATAGAACGTATTAAAAATAACCCATAAGGCAGAGTTATTAAAGGAAGCAAAATTATATTTGAAAATGAAAAATAAAGATAAAGGAAAATTGGAGTACAATAGCTTAATAAAATTAAGAGTGAGTATTCCACTTTACTCCAGAATTGTCCAAGAAATACGGATAATGTGAATTTTCTAGCAGCAGAGTCAGTGTCTATGTCACGGGTATTATTTACGACTATTATTGCAGTGGTAAGTGTGGCCATGGAGAGACTTGATATCAATGCTATCTGAGATATTGTTCCAGGAGGGAACCATAGTGGAAAATAAGATAAAGTTGATACTGATTGAACATAGTAAGTTCCAGTTACAGCGATAATACCGAAGAAAATAAATACAAATAAATCCCCAAGACCATGGTATCCAAACGGGTATGGTCCCCCAGTATATAATATCCCAGCTGCGATACTAAATAGACCGATTAGTAGAATAGGTATACCTCCAAGATACAATAGATAAGAACCGAAAAGTATTGCGAGAAAAAATGTAAAAATCCAAGCTTTTTTCACATTTTTTTCAGAGATTAGACCTGCAGAAGTGACCCTAACAAACCCCTCTCGTGCAGGAGTGTCAACTGAATTTAAAGCGTCAAAATAATCGTTTGATATATTTGTCCCTATTTGGATTAAAAGAGCACATATCAATATTATTGAGACTATAACCGGATTATAAACCCCATCATTGATGGCTATGCAGGTTCCCACAATGATTGGGGCAATGATTGCAGGAAGAGTGTGTATTCTGATTGCCACTATCCAAGTTCTTATTTGGAAATTTTTGATAAAATTCACTTCTAATTAAACATAAATTGTGGAAGGGAAAAATAGTTACGAAGATGAATTATGTAAATAGAAGTCTATAGTGGAATAGATTGGAAATGGCCTCGTTGGATTAGAAATACCATGGTATTTTTGAGAAATTAGGTTTTCTATTTTCAAGGAATGCATTTTTTCCTTCTGCTGCTTCTTCTGTCGCATAAGCTAGTCTTGTGGCTTCACCAGCGAATAATTGTTGACCTACAAGTCCATCATCTATTGAATTGAGAGCATATTTGAGCATTCTAATCGAGGTAGGAGATTTAGAACCGATTTTGTGAGCCCATTCAAGGGCAACGGATTCCAATTTTTCATGTGGAACGGATTTATTTATCATACCCATATCTTCTGCTTCTTTTGCTGTGTAAGTATTTCCGATAAAGAATATTTCTCTAGCTCTTTTTTGTCCTACTTGTTTTGCCAAATATGCAGATCCAAATCCACCGTCAAAACTAGCAACGTCAGCATCGGTTTGGAGAAACTTTGCATTCTCTTGACTTGCAATGGTTAAATCGCAAACAACATGTAAACTATGCCCACCGCCTACCGCCCACCCAGGTACAACTGCTATGACGGGTTTTGGCATAAAACGAATTAGTCGTTGGACTTCTAGTATATGTAGACGCCCTATTGAAGATTGTTCGTCGTACTCGTATCCAGATTTCCCTCTGACTTTTTGATCCCCTCCTGCTGAAAATGCCCACCCACCATCTTTTGAAGAAGGCCCATTGCCAGTGAGTAAGATGCACGATACATCAGATTGTTTTCTAGCATGGTCTAATGCAAAATACAATTCATCAACTGTTTTTGGCCTAAAAGAATTTCTAACCTCTGGCCTATCGAATGCGATCCTGACTACGTTTCCTTTTTTCTCCCTATGGTAGGTTATATCTTCAAAATGATTTACATCTACAGGAACCCACTTGCTTTCATCCATAATGGCAGAGATCATACTATATAGACTAATTGGAAGAGAAAAAAGTTGAGGGTTTAATTGTTGGTTTTGATGAAGGCCCGATAGGTTGCTACACCCACCATAGTTGGGGCACAGTGTTTGGACTAGATGCCCGTGAAGGATTGAAATGGACCCAATATCCCTGGATGGGACTACTAATGAAATGGTAATATATTATTATCTAACTTTTATCAATTAGATAGCCTTTATATGACTTCCAGGAAGACCTACATTATGGTGTCTTTTACAAACCCCATAAAAGCCAGTGCCCACTGCGACGGACCATGCGGAGTTTACGACCCCGCTAGTTCACGAATAGCAGCAGAAGCCGTACAGTCAATGACAAATAAAATGTTGGCTTTAGAATGTCCTGATTCTTCCAACACGCCTTCAATGGCCGGATATCTAAACACAATGAGCAGATATGCATCTATAAAGGAAGAGCAAGCCCATCTAACCAAAAGTGAATTGTTAGTTCTTTGGACTGATTACTTCAAGCCCGAACACTTAGAATCCAACCCAAACTTACATGATCTTTTCTGGAGAGCTACTAAACTCTGCAGTGCTTGTAAAGTAGAAGTAAGCCCTTCTCACGCACAAGATCTTATGGACATAATAGAAGAAATCCATGATATCTTTTGGGCAACCAAGGGGCGTGAGGTTCAGTGGGTTCGAGCAAGCTAGATAGGCCATTTCAAGTCCTTGTTAGCGGTTATAGCATGTGGCCCACATTGAGCGATGGTGACGAAGTAACTTGCAACCCTCTGTATTACACTCATTCGGCACCAGAAATCGGAGATGTGGTCCTATTACGACATCCATTCCATTCCAATTTACTTATCCTCAAAAGAATTTCTGAGGTTCAAAACAATGGAATGTTCTCAATTGTGGGAGATAATCCAGACCCCACTAGTAGCGATGATAGTCATAACTTTGGCCCAGTTCAAAAATCTGCTATTCTTGGAAAAATAACAATCAAATGACTGGCAACACTTGAAAGAACTATTTAGTAGTATTAGCGGATGGAGTAAACACACAGGGCGCCCCGGAGAGTGCCCTTTCTCTTTGTCAAAAACTTAATTGTTGTTCTGTAATTTTTCAATAACCGTATTTTGGAATTGTTCACGTGAGGCATGACTCTTAATTGGATCGCTGATGACTTCGATGATGCAAGAATTGTCCTCTTCCAATGCATTGGCATATGAATTGGAGAAATCTTGGAGTGTAGAGACACGTGTGAAATCGAACCCATACAAGTTAGAAACATGGGATAAATCTAAATTGTGTGGTGTTTGGAATCCTTCTGTGAAAGAAGGACCATATTTTGAAACTGGAAGTCTATAGAAAATACCCCCACCATTATTGTTTATTTCGATGATTATCAATTTTAGATCAAATTTATTGAGAGCTAATAGGCCTGAAATGTCATGGTAATATGCAACATCACCTATTAATAGGATTGCTTGATTGGTCGATGCACTTGCCACACCAAGTGAAGTACTAGTAACACCATCTATCCCGCTTGCTCCGCGATTTCCAATTAAAATCATATCTTTAGTAGAAGGCATTCCGAATCTATCTACATCTCGAATGGGCATGCTATTTGAAATGGTTATGGTTGAATTGGGAGGGGCAAATTCTAAGACTTTATGTGCCACTGTGCCTTCAAAGAAAGATCTATTTTCAGAGAATATTTTCCAATAATTCGATTCTGTTGAACTCAGATGTTGGAATAGATCATTTGGGGGAAGATTGAAGTTATTTGAAATTGTATTGCAAAACCAATTTGGGTCGCATGTAACGAGTTCCGATGAAAAAAATGTTGGATCTCTTGACTGACCAGTTGGGTCAACTAAGAATTCATATGCACCGGTATTTTTGAGATAGTTTTGAAGAGCTATTGAGATGGGAGCAGCTCCAAATCGAATGATTAAATCGGGTTTTGTCCAAGATTGAGTGATAGTTGAATTTATGTATGAATCATATCCTCCGCAGACTAAAGCAGAATCTATGTGTTTTCCAAATCTAACCCCTGATAATGGATCTGCTAAGATAGGAAATCCAAGCGATATTGAGAGATCTGAAATGGAAGAGGCAGAGAGAGAAGTTGGACTGGAAGGCCCGACTACAATTATACCGTTTTTAGATTGAGATATAGTATCAGATATTCGTTTGATATTTTTTTCGCTGAGGATTAGAAGTCCAGAAGTTATCTGAGTATATGCATGGGACCTTCCTCGTGCAGCTATGCTATTAGAATTAATGAAATCGAGTACAGATTCATCGGTTTTTTCACTAGGGACCAAAGGTTTTTTGAAAGGAACATTTAGATGCACAGGGCCTGGCCGAATGCCCATGCACTCGGATAGAGACCTAGAAATAGATGAACGAAGAGATAGAAATTTACGTTCGGTTAATTCGGGCTCGGGTAGAGTTCTGCCCCAATTAATTGTGTTTGAGAAAATATTATCTTGAAGTATAGTTTGGTTGGATCCGCTATGGAGAAGTTCAGAGGGCCTGTCTGCAGTTAACACCATCATGGGGGTGCGAGATAGGCTTGCTTCGACGATGGAAGGGTGTAGATTTGCAACTGCAGTCCCAGAAGTACAAACTACAGGTGTCGGGACGCCAGTTAATTTTGCCCGCCCAAGGGCAAAAAATCCTGCAGACCTTTCATCTAAGTGGACATAGGTGTGAATGGCTGGATGATTAAGTAATGCGAGAGTTAATGGTGCAGACCTACCCCCAGGGGTTATGCAAGCATGAGTTATTCCAGCGAGGGATAATTCGTCCGCGATTGCTTGCCCCCAAAGAGTATTGACATTATGTTGAATCATTAGATAAGGGAATTGAGGATTGATTGGAACTTAAGTTGGATTTCATCCCACTCGTCTTGGGGATTGGAGTTTAAAACTACTCCTGCGCCTGCATAGAGAGTAACTTTGTTTTTATCAGAGATTGCAGATCGGATAGCAACTGAAAATTCACCATTCCCCTTTGTGTCGAACCAACCTATTAGACCACCATACCAACCCCTATTGAATGGTTCGGTTGATCGAATTAATTTTTGAGCCTCGGTTGAGGGAATGCCACTGATAGCTGGTGTTGGGTGGAGTGATTCGGCTATAGAGAGTATATGTTCATCGTGGTCGGAGTATGCACTCATTTCAGTCCAGAGATGTTGGACTGTTGTGAGTTTTTTTATTTTTTGGGGAGAGATATTTAAAGATTTTGTGAATGATTCCATTTTTGATTTTAAAGTTTGTACAACTAAAGAATGCTCATGCTGGTCTTTAGAGCTAGACATCAATTTTTGTGATAAAACATTGTCGTCCATTAGAGTTTTCCCCCTGGAAGAAGAACCTGCTAAGACTTCTGTTCGGATGGATTTGTCATTATAGGACACCAGTAATTCTGGTGTGGCGCCAAAAATGGAAGTGCCATCCAATTGTTCAAATAAGAAATTGCAACATTCAGGGTTTTGGTCGCAAAGAGTTTGGAAAATATTGATTGGGATACAAGGTAATTTTAACGTTGCTTGTATAGATTGGGCAAGGACAACTTTTTCAATAGACCCAGATTCTATAGATTTTAAAACTTCGTTTATTTGAGATATCCAAGATTCGTATTGAATCGAAGGATCTAGCTGAGTTAATTGGGGTTTTACGTGTGGAATTGTAGAAATAACAATTCCAGATTCGAGTTTTGATTTTATTGACAATAGAAATGATTCAAGTTTAGCTGGATTGGGATCCGTAGTGTATTCATTTACAGTTAATTTGAACCCAGATTTAGACTTAACAAGTTGTATTTTTGGCAATATGAAAAGTGCGGCAGGGAAGGAACTCCAAGGTGGTGATTCTTGATGGGTAGAGTCAAAAGAAAAACCTCCAAATAATTTTGGACTGGATATAGTTCCATCTTGATTTTTTACATCGAGATTGGAAAATAAAGAATCCGCCTCCATTTTGATTTTTTTGAAACGGTTTTGCCCCGAGGCAGAAATGGCCCTGGAAGATCCAAATGAGACTGAAAGTGGATGGCGTGGAGAACTCAATATAATTCGGGGAGCATCCATCTGGTTAAAAATTGGCATAAGTTCGATATTGGATATATCTATGCTTCTGCTAGTAAGAACTCCTTTTTCAATTTGAGATGAAAGGGAGGGTTTTGGATCATCTTGTTGGATTGATACTGGCATGTATGGATTCTTCCTCTATTTAGTTCAAGATATTTCAAGCAGATATTTGGACCTTTCCAAATGATACTATTTATAAAAGACATATTTAGATAGGACTATACTTTCTAAGTCAGTGTCAATCATACTCAAGGAATATTCTTATACAAATCAAGCGTTTAAGTTAGCAGAATGCATAAAGATGAACTAATTCAATTGCACAATCACCTATCAACGATAATGGAGTATTTTGTACAGCAAAATGAAATTGATTTTGAAGTATTTTCCCCATACGAAGCGCTTGATGTGAGTCCAAGCCACATTCATAAATCTAAAAGTGAACACAAGCATGCTGTTTTTGTACTAGGTCAAGCTCTTGCAGATGCCATGAGCGATTATGAGTTTTCGAATGCAGGGAGACTTTCTAAGAGAATGGGTGAGTTAGCAGGTGATGCTCTGAAGAGATTGTAAAAATGGGATGGAAAGAAACGATAAAAAAATATGGGATTCGTTTTTTTATATACTGGACTGCAGTCTGGGCAAGTAATGGCATAATAATATTTTTCCTCCTAGAATATGGCCTGATAGGTGGCACCGATGCCATAGCAATTTTTAAATTAGTTCATTTGGATTCTTTTGTATCCATAGAATCCATTGACCCAACATTGGGCAATATGGCCCTTGCATATGTGATAAATGAAGTTCTAGAGATCGTTAGATTTCCAATTGTTGTATCTACATTCATGATATTTAATCGCGAGATAAGAAGGTTGAAAAAAGATATATGAAAAAAATACCAGGAATGGAAAAGATAGAAGAAATAGAATTGCAGAAATATTTGCAAGTTTTATCAGATGTTGTTTCTGAATGCCCAAATATAGAGATGAGAGTTTCATTTATAACTAAAATAGAATGTAAATTCAAAAAGAAAAACTGCATAGAATTGGAAGACATAATTACATCATGGGAGCAATGTTTTGGTTCTGAAAAAGTACCGAGTCTAGAGAAAGTTACTTCTGCATATTTATATGAAACGGGGTGTGGAAAAATAGATGATGAAATTATTGAGAAACATGTTGAAATTTCAGAAATATTGTTGAGAATGAAGAAAAGAAAGTGAAAAAATGCAGTTAGAAGAGGAACCGAAACTAATTTTAGATGCCCGGGCCGCAATATAAACTATGGATAACGGAGTTCTTAAACGAATTGAGTCTTGGGAATCCCGTTTTTTTTCTAACGGTGGTTTAAAAATAGAGGAACTATTGAGTAGTGGATTTTCTGGAATGATCGAGAGCGAGATGGAATGGATGTTTATTCTTAATGGACGGATAATAGGATACCAAGGGGACAGAATACAAGAATTTGGAAAAAAAGAGGGCAAGGTGTATACTGCCCCTCACCCGGCCCTTCCAATTTTATTTTATATGCAGGTTTCAGAAAAAATAGGGGAGAGTATGCAGTATTATACGGAGGAGAAATCTATTGAGGAAATAGATGCTACTCTGAAAGAAAATAAATTCACAGGATATATAGAATTGGCAGATGACGTATTAAGTGGAGATTATTACATCGTATATCACGGGGGTAGATCTATGGATGTTGCGTTTATCGGGAATATGGATCGTTTGATTAGCGAGGAAGAATCGCGTAGAAGTATTAAGGATGAAATTGGAATTTATCAAGTTAATCATGTGAATATCAAGCCAATAGATATAACCGTAAAAGATCCAGAAAAAAAGAAAGTTGCAGGGGGTCTAATAGAGTCTGAAAATGTCAAGTTGGAAGAAAAACATGCGAAGATAACAGAAAATAAAGAATGGCCCACTCAATTGGAAGGAATGGAAAATAATGCTATTGGAGAAATGACAGAAAGAGAAGGAAATGGCAGAGATAAATTCGAACATGAAGTTGCTTGGAGGGTGTCAAGAGTTGTCCCTTCAATAGATCCACGCAAAGATGGAGAATTGGTTAAGTTATTGAAAGAAAGTACTGAATGGAAAACTGATGATAAAAACCGAGGCAAAGAAGTTCAATCGAATGAAAATGTGCCGTCTAAGAAAGTGGAAGTTGAGGAGGAATACATAACTGAGAAAGAAGAAGTATATGAGAAAATTGTAGAGGAAGTAGAAGAAATAATAGAGGATAGAGTGGAGGAAATAATTGAAGAAGATACGGACAAAATGACAGGTTGGGGGGCAGAAAATATAGAGTTGGAAAAGGATGAAAATTTAATAGAGTTGATTTCTTCAGATAGGGAGTTGATGAAGGGGAATGTATCGGTGAATAAAAAGGTAGTTGACGCAAAATATGCAATGGAATCTGCAATTGTTTTTGTAAGGTATAAAAACCCAAGTGGCCCTACCATTATAAAATCTTTGAAGAGAAAAGAAAAAATAGGAAAGGATGCAGTTAACAGGAATTTGAATTATGGGAATAACATCCAAATTCCAGGTATCAATGAAGGAATAACATTGGTCGAAGGGAATAATGGAGAACCAGAAGAATTTAAAGAATATTTGGAAAAATCCGCAGAGATGAGGTTCATAAAATGGCTGGTTGGGTCGCTAATATACGAGATTATAGAAACTGAAAACATTAAATCAATGAAATCGTTGTACGCGGCAATTCCAAAAATTGATCAAATTCGGTTTGGTCGTAAAATAGAGGCAAGTGAAAAGAACGAAGGTCTGCGAGCATATGCTTTTGATATGGTCATGGAAGATGATGCGGGGAATCCGCTTATTGTTGCAAATATGAATGATTCCATAGACCCGACTGAGATAATGGATGTGAATAGATTAGTAGAGAGTGCTTCAAGAGTATCAGCTAGTGTTAAATCTATTTCAGCAGCTTTCTTGGTCAGTTCTAGTTTCCATTCTGCCGAAGCTTTAACTGCTGCAGATGAAAGTATGAAAAGAAGATTTAGGTCGCGAAAAAAAGAAAATACAAAGGTCAAGGCATCTAGAAAAAATAAATATAATTTATGTTTGGTCGAGTGCAGAAAGGGAGATGGAGTTTATTTAAAAATTCCAAAGTTATAGGACTATTTATCTGAAAAGTGTCTGTTTTAGGTTATTTTTATTAAATCTAGTTGCGAACAGATACCATCGATTCTAGAACTGAGGTTTTCAATAAATGCGTTTGTGGTTTCTGTTGTGACTGCACCTTGACTAGATGGAGCGATTAACTTACCTTCTTCCAATACTCTGAGAGAATATCTTATTTTGTGATGTTGAAGTCCAGTTTCATTTGACATTTTTACAATTCCGATTGGTTCACTGGATATAACTAATTGCAAAATCTCAAGATGCCTACCCAGCATTTCAACTTCTTTTTCTAGACGATCTATCATAATATACCAGTATAGGGCAATTGAAATAATAAGTCTTCTTGCAATTTTGACTATGTTTGTGCAGAATAATTGAAAAAATTATCCAGAATGGAATGGAATGAATATCTCAAATTTGGATAGATTTAGATAGGAAATGATACAGATCATATATCGGAAAAGGTATAGTCGGAGTACGTCCTTTTATAAGTTGATATGAGCGTGACCATTGTAGGTTCACAATTAGGAGATGAAGGCAAAGGTCGCATAGTAGACATATTTTGCGATGAAGCCGATATGGTTGTTAGGTACCAAGGAGGAGACAATGCAGGGCATACTGTGGTGATAAAAGGAGAGAAATATCAACTATCATTAGTTCCTAGTGGGGCCATAAGAGGCAAGATTGGAGTTTTGGGGAATGGGTGTGTGATTAACCCCAAGACCCTTTTTGAAGAAATTGATAATTTGAAACTGAGAGGCATAAATCCGGAGATATATATCTCACAAAGAGCACATGTAATATTCCCATTCCATCGTGTTGCTGATGGAATAGAAGAATCGACAAAAAAACAGTTGAAACTAGATGCAGGGACAACGGGGAGAGGAATTGGACCGACATATGAAGATAAAATGAGTAGAAGAGGTATTAGAATTGGAGATTTGATTGATGAAGATTTGCTATTGAAAAAACTTGAATATTTGATTCAAAGGAGAAGGATGATAGCTGGAAATTCAGTTGATATAGATCAGAGTGGAGGTTTTGATGTGGAGTCAGTTTACAAAGAGTACAGGAGTTATGGAGAGAGGATAAAAAATGAAGGAATGGCAATTGTGGCAGGAGATTTCATTACAGAACACATAAAAGCAGGTGGAAAAGTTATTTTTGAAGGTGCCCAGGGAACATTATTAGATATAGATCACGGGATATACCCTCACGTAACATCTTCTAACTCTTCTGCAGGGTATGCTGCAACAGGGAGTGGGGTGGCACCTACAATAATAGGAAAAGGAGAGATAATAGGCATAATCAAAGCATATCTATCCCGAGTTGGAACAGGCCCACTTCCTACTGAATTGGATGGAGAATTTGCCGATGAAATAAGAGAAAAAGGTGGAGAATATGGGACTGTGACCGGAAGGCCTAGAAGAGTTGGTTGGTTAGATATGCCTATGTTACGTTACGCGTCCAGAGTCAATGGATTTACAGGAATTGTAATAAACCACATAGATGTCCTGTCAGGACTAGGTTCAATAAAAATTGGAGATAAATATATATTGAAAAATGAAAGATTACTTACCATGCCACCTACAACAGAACTATGGGGAGAATGCGAGGTTGAATACAAGGAGTTTGAAGGATGGCCTGAATGCGATTGGTCAGAGATAGCAGAAATAGGATATGATGCTATGCCAGATGAAGTAAAGACATATGTAGAATATATAGCAGGAGAAGTCGATGCAGATATTGTTGCTATAGGAGTTGGACCGGGTCGATCAGATACTATTATGAAGAGAAGGCCGATTAATTGGTAGAAAGGGTCTCGTTACATTTTTAATACTATGGGTGATTGGAAGAGGCATGAGAGAAGATCTTTTAGAGATACTATGTTGCCCTGCTTGTAAAAAAGAACTAATAATGGAAAAAATTGAAAAGATTGAAAGTGAGATAATAACTGGAACCCTCACATGTACGAAATGTGGGGAGAAATATCCGATTGAGGACGGAATACCCAATATGCTCCCTCCAGAGATGCGTTAGTGCGTTTGGACTAACATGCATCTTTTTTACCTTGCTCGACAATAGTGAAATTGTGTCTACAGACGTTGAAGTTCACCTCAATAGAAAATCTAAGAATTCAATTGAGGTGGAAAAGTCCCCGGTTAGGGTAAGTGGATCGTTCGGAATTATATTATACAACTATGGAGCCCCGGTTCATGTCTACTTACACCTCATTGATGATGAAATTGCAGAAATTGCGCAGATAGGTTCGGCTCATAAATCCATAAAGTCAAAAGAAACAGTTGTTTCAGAAGTTTATGTTGATTCGGTTCACCCTGCAAAGGGACGGCTCAAAATAGTTACAGGACATGGTGCTGAAACTGCATATGTTGAGATTGAGATTGTAGATGAAGAAGCAAGTTTATCCAAAGTTAAAATAGATAAAAGATTGGCATCTCCGAGGCCGATTAAAACCAAGAGAAGGATAACAATTTCAAAGGATAAAATTTCATTGGGCGTGCTGTCATTACTTGTTATTGCCATTTGCATTGGCACCATCATGGTAACGAATAGTTGGATTATGGTGGTTGGAATAGCAGTTTTAATAGGTTGTGTTTCTATCGCTTTTCGACTAGTTGTCAATTGAGATGGAGTGATAAGATAAATAACTTGAGAGATTAAGTTGCCAGAAGTATTAGAATTAGGACTTCCAAAACACCCTTGTAAAGAGGACTATAAGTGGGAAAATTTCTAGCCTGCCGGCAATCATTAGACCAGACATATAGAGCTTAGATGGGGTAGAGAAATGCAAATAGGTCCCCATGGGACCTGATTGGCCGAATGAGGGGCCAAAATTCCCAAGTGTAGCTGCGACAGCACCCATCGCTTCCAAGAGAGATAGGTTCAGCCCAATCCTGTAGGAATCAAGAGATATCAAAATTGTTGAGATGCCGAAAATAAATATGAAAAGAAGGGTGAATGCATGGATTTGTTTAATTGTTGATTCAGTTAAAGTTTCATTGTTAAATCGAACGGGGACTACTGCGTCTGGATGTATAATTTTGATAATATCACTTTTAACTGATTTCAAAATGATTACCCAACGAAGTATTTTAATAGAACAACTTGTAGATCCAACACTACCCCCAATGAACATGGCCAAAAGTATGAGATATTGGATAGGCAGATCTAATAAAGTATAATCGAAATTGACATACCCGGTGGTTGTTATGAGTGAAACTGTTAGAAAAAGAGCGCTTCTAAAGGAAGATATTGTCGTGGAATCGTTTTGAATCCCAATGCTAGTGCCGGTTGTTAGAAAAATGCCTAGAAATATAGCACATAGAGCTGCGATTACTAAAAGATAATATTTGAACTCAGAATCCTTCAAAAAGACTTTTTTGTCATCCGACATAAATTTATAGAATAAAGCGAAGTTTGTTCCGGATGCCACCATGAATGGTATAATGACCCACTGAACAGCTGCGGAGAACGTTTCAATACCGCGAACAGCTGGTGAAAATCCACCAGAGGCAAGAGTTGTCATCCCATGACAAACAGCGTTATAAAAATCCATATTGGGAGCTAATCCAAGCACATGTAACCCATATAATGCCAAAATTTCAAGGAATGTAATTCCAAGATAAACTATCCAAAGAAATCTTGCAGTTTCTGCTATCTTGGGTGTTAACTTCTTCACTCCTGGACCAGGGGATTCAGCATCGAGTAAACGCATACCACCAGAAGATAATGAAGGAATTATGGCTAGTGCCAAAACTATAATCCCCATGCCACCTAACCATTGAGTAAATTGACGCCAAAAAAGTATTGACTTGGAATAAGAAGGTGAGGAAAGGTCTTCAATGACAGTTGCTCCAGTGGTTGTAAATCCACTAACACTCTCGAATAGAGCATTTATTGGTATGGATAAAGAAGACGAAGTTCCAAACGTTGAAATTAGATAAGGGAAAGAACCAATAAAAGCTATAAATACCCAAGCAAGAACAAGCATTAAAAACCCATCTCGTAGATTCATATGTGGGTCGGGGTCTATTCGTTCGAAAAGTAAGCCCAAGGTTAAAGATATTGCCCCAGGGATTACAAAAGGCCAAATTGAATCTCCAAAATATACTGCTACTACAAGGGGTATGCAAAGTGCAATTGCTAGCCATTTTAGAATAGTTCCAGTTAGGCTAAGAGCTGCTTTCCAGTTAGATCGTAGATTCATAATTGTTGCAACACTTTGTCCAATACAGACACATCAGTGAGAATCACAATGTGATCTCCGTATTTGATAGTTGTGTCGCCACGAGGAGCTATAGCTTGTTCGTCTCTCACTATGGCACCTATTAAAACTAAATTTGGCATGGATGATGATATTTCTTGGATAGTTTTTCCAGAAATATTGCTATCAGAACCTATCTCGACTTCAAGAAGTTCTACGCGGTTTGAATCTAAAAGGGCTATGTGTTCGGTGTTTACTTGGTGAGTAAATCCAATGATTGCTTCTGAAATTAATTCTCTAGGGTTAACAGCTACATCTATACCTACGTTCTCGAATAATGATACATAAGACCCAGAATTGACTATTGAAACTATGCGGCGGACCCCTAATTGTTTGATTAATAAAGAGATTAGGAGGGTTTTTTCATCAGATGACAAATGTACAACAACTAGATCGGATTGGTTTATGTTTTCAGCTTCTAGGAAGCGAATATCAGATATGTGGCACATTACCATAGTATTGGGGAGTTTTTTGGCCAATTCTAGAGAAGCATCTTTCCCGGAGGTTATCAGTGTTGTGTTGACTTTTATCGAGGAGAAAAGAGATGCAGTTTCTGCTATGATTGAACTTCCCCCGATTAGAACTATGTTTTGAGTTTTTTTTGTGGTTGGTTCTAATTGAGTTGAGAAACTTTTGACACTTTCAGGAGTCCCTATTACCACTATACGGTGCCCAGGTAAAATCATAGTAGAACCGGTGGGTATGATAATTTCGGATTCAGTTATTATAGCAGCAAATGTTAGTAATTCGAATTGATCAGCTTCGAGTACTGTTTTATTTGAAATGAAACTATTGGGATTGATTTCGAATTCTGCCATTTGAATTTTTCCATCTGCAAAATAATCTGCGTCTAGTGCGGCAGGAGTTCCAGTTATTTTTATTATTGCTTCAGAAATCAATCTATCAGAGCATGCCATGAAATCTACTCCAAAACTCCCTTTTGAACGGGACCAGGATTCGAATAAAACTGAGTTTTTTACACGGGCCACAGTGAACGCGTCACCAATCATTTTTGAAGATTCACAAGCTATAAGATTTTTTTCGTCGTCGTTTGTGCATGCCAAAAATAGATCGATTTTGCCCACCTCTTCTAAGTTTTTAATATTATTCCCATCTCCGCATATAGCCAAAACGTCATAAGAGTATGATAGATCTGAAACTCGAACAGGATCTATATCCATTATGACCACTTTATGAGATTCTGACAGATTTTCTGCAATGCTTGATCCGACCTGTCCAGCCCCTATTATAAGAATGCGCACGGTTGGCTACCTATTCGCTCGATTGAAACGCAGCGGATAAGGCTGTTCCGCTTCGTATTGATGAAGCAAAAATTCACTAAAGTGGCATATTAAAGTTCGATTGGGATGGAAATTATGGCAAAAGAGGTAAAATTTTGATTTTGAACAGGGAAAATATAATATTCAATAAATTCACTATCGCCACTGTTATTAAAATGGAAAGTGAAATATAGAAAATAGATGCTCGAAGGGACTAACATTGCAATAGGAATCACAGGCAGCATTGCGGCTGTAAAAGTTGTGGAGATCATTCATGAACTTAGAAGGAGGGGTGCCAATGTCAGAGGAATCATTACATCTAATGCGACAAAAATAATTCACCCTTGGTCTATCGAATTTGCAACAGGGAATGCAGTGGTTACAAACATTACAGGATCAGTTGAGCATATAGAATTATGTGGATTTAATGGATGGGCAGATGTTTTAGTTATTGTTCCGGCTACAGCGAATACTATTGGTAAAATGGCAGCATCTATTGATGATACCCCTGTGACTACATGTGTGACAACCGCAATAGGCTCTAAGATCCCAATAGTAGTTGCTCCAGCGATGCATGAACCAATGGCAAACCATCCAGGGATTATTGAAGCACAAATGCGTCTTGAGTCATGGGGACTTAAATTTGTCTCCCCAATTATAGAAGAGGGAAAGGCTAAAGTTGCAGATATAGAGACTATAATTACAGAAATTGAAAGGGCCATTGATGAAAAACCTCTTTTGGGGAAACATATAATAGTGACATCTGGGGCGACTTATGAGAGAATTGACCCTGTGAGAGTTATAACAAATAGTTCGTCTGGTAAAACGGGATATGGTATTGCTAGAGGATGTTATATAAAAGGTGCTAAGGTGAGCTTGATACACAATGGAATGGAAATTCCATATATGAATACGTACCAAGTAGATAGTAGTGCAGAAATGATTGACTGCGTTTTGAAACTTGCAGAAAATGCTGATGGACTTGTTTCTGTCGCAGCAATTGCAGATTATGGCATAGAAGCATTAGAAAATAAGATCAAATCCACAAAAACGGAAATAGAATTGAAATTGTTTAAAAGGCCTAAATTACTAGATGTGGTCCGTGAAAAATTTCCAGATTTATTAATGATAGGATTTAAAGCTGAAATGGAAAAAGATCAGGAGATAATGATTGGACATGCACGAGAACTATTAAAAAGAGTTAATCTTTCATTTGTAGTTGCGAATGATACTGAAATGATAGGGTTGGACGATACAGAAGTATTAGTTGTGAGAGAAAAAAATGTTATAGAAATAAAAGGTCCCAAAAAAGATGTTGGTCTTGCAATAGCCGAGGAAATATCAAAAGAAATTAGTTGAAAGTGGGGAAATCTAATATTAACAAATTGAGGTTATTTTTTAGAAGGTGGTTTTTTACTGAGAGATTTGGCATCAGATTCTATCGGCCACGTGATGTCTCCAAAAAATTCAACTCCCATTTTCTGAGCTGCACGGGAAATCATATGGCTACCTGTTGGTGCGGTTAAAAATAAAAAGAATACACCTACTAGAGATGTCAACCCCATTCCTTGAAATCCAAAGTAAATAAATCCGGAAAAGAAAATTGAAGCCGCGCCCAATGTAGTCGATTTACTTGTTGCATGGAGGCGGTTGTAAACATCAGGTAAGCGCAGGAGCCCGAATGTGCCTACAGATAGGAAAAAACACCCCATAAGAATGAATAAAATCACAAAAAATTCCTGTAGTGTTGAGATTAAATCCACACTTGAAAATAAATTGTTTAAAATATTCATTGTATGACCTCGTTTTCAGAAAAATAATTTGCCGCTGCAACTGTGGTTATGAAGCCAATAATAGCTAAAACTAGAGCTATTAGAATAAAATGATCGAAGCCGGTTAGAAACGCCAATAAGACAGCTATGGCAGTTATATTTGTGCCGATAGCATCTAATCCAATAACTCTGTCTGGTATCGTTGGGCCAACAAATGCTCGATATCCGCAAAATAAAGTAAGTATGCAGACAAGAATCATAGCTGGCAACAATATTGTCGGGAGTAAAATGTTCAAAGACATTTATAGGACCTCATGTGATTTAAGAAAAAGTTTATGGAGAGGGGTTCTTGAGGGTAATTCATGGAAAATATTCAATGCATAATCTTCCCATATATAAATGGTATCAAGAATTGATTTAGTGTTATTTGAATCGATTACATGGACTATTAATGCGTTAGAATCTTCTACGTAATCTAGTGTTAATGTCCCAGGTGTCAGAGTTATACTGTTTGCCACAGTGGTTATGGCTAGGGGAGATTTAACACGGAGATGGACCAGGACGATGGCGGGTGAAATTGGCAAATTGGGATCCAATATTCTTTTGGCTACGTCTATGTTGGCTGCAAAAAGATCTCGTGAAAAAATGAACAGGAATAAGAGTATATAAGGGATCGACCAAATAACATCCGAGATGGAAGTATATTCGGGGAAAAACATACGGAAAGCGTAGGCTATGGGCATGCAAAATAGTAGTGAAAAAATAAATTCTATGATAAAATTTGATACTGGCAGGGATACCCCCCTGATAAATATCCACATTAAACTCAAGAATATACCCATTATAATCCAAGATTTAGTTTTTTTATTTTGGTTCATGTGAATCCTATTTATTTATTAAAATCCTATTTATTTATTATAGAGAACTGCATCGATATAACCAGAGCTATCCATTGCAGAAAAAGCTGCAGAATCTATAAGTGAGAACATCAGATCAAATCCCATTCCAAATACAATTAATAGAATGGCAGAAAATAAAATTAGATATTGTCCAAGAATGGGGAATTTAACAGATGCCACAATTGGGCTTATTTCACCCCAGAAAATCATGTTCCATATACGGGTGAAGTATAACAGAGAAAGAAGAGTTCCAATAATAATTATAGAAACAATAAAAATAGAAGAGTATGGATTTGAAGAGAGTGCATGTGCCGGCATAATTAAAAGATACAATTTTCCGAAAAATCCGATAGAAGGTGGAATTCCAATTAAAGAAACCATACAGATTAGGAAGGATAATGAAAGTATAGGTGCACTTTTGTGAATTCCGCTCAATTCAGATAGATTAAGAGAGCCAGTTATTTGTTTAATATAACCACTAGCTATGAA
>Ga0114993_10002178_pt1 | contig 21827 bp, 20 predicted proteins | sample ArcticOcean_MG_C_FD_87042 | JGI IMG/M metagenome (GOLD analysis project Ga0114993, IMG submission 87042) | Marine microbial communities from western Arctic Ocean - ArcticOcean_MG_CB2_150 | ecosystem: Environmental > Aquatic > Marine > Oceanic | place: Arctic Ocean: Canada Basin | collected...
AAAAAATATGGCGGTAAAGATGGTAAGGCTAAATTTATTAAAGATGCTAAGGCTTACAACGCTAAGAAAAACAAGTCTAAAAATAGTGTAAATGAATCTAAATCTACTACTACTACTAAAAATTATTTTGAAAAAGATCTTACTGAAGGTCTTGGTGAAAAAGATTTAACAAAAGTTAAAAACCCTGAAACCAACATAAGTAATGCTTTAGATACAAAATACAAAAAAAAGACTCTTACTGCTTACGAAAGAATGCAAGCAAAACAAAAAGAACTTGATAAAAAAAGTTCTAATAAATCTGAAACACCTAAATCTGAAGGACCTAAAAGTAAAAGAGAATTAAGATTAGCAAAAGTTAAAAACAAAGTAAAAGTTGCTAGAAAAAAAATTGATTCTAAAGGTGCTGGAGATACTTCTGAAGATACTAAAATACAGCAAAGTAAAAGTAAAAGACTTAGAAAAAAAGCTCAACGTATACAGGGAAGAATGGATAGAAAGGCTATTCGTAAAGGAAAAGGAACTAAAGAAGAAAAAAAAGAAGATATTAGTACTTCTAGAGCTGAACAAAGAAACAAAAGAAAAGAAGTTAATTCCGAACCTAAAAATAATTTAATTGGTATTAGAAGGGGAGTAGCAAAATAAAACTAAACAGAAAGTAACTGTATAAAATCTAACCAAACATTAAAACAATAACAATAACAAAAACAAAAACAAAATGGCAAAATTTTTATCATTCAATATAGTAAACACTGGGGCGGCTACTACAGAAGGACCAGTGCTAGTTAATGTAGACTTAATTAGACATGTAGCTTATGCAACGGCAACAGGAATACTTACTTTAGGTTTATCAGCAACATCAACATCAACAGTTGCATTTTTAATTAAAAACGTAACAACGGGAGCAGTGGCAATTCCAGCAATAACATCTGGAACACCTGTAATTCAAGCAGTTAATAGAGCTATAACGGCTAATCCAGGTGGTGTTAAATCCGCTGTAGCTTTTGGAAGTGATCAAACAGGTGGAGTACCACCAGCAGGACAAGGACCTTTAGCAACTAACTTACAAATGTATGCAGCTACAGCAACGTTTACAGCCTAATAACCAACTCAAAAGGTCTTGGTGATAGTATAGAGAAATTTACTACTAAAACTGGGATTAAAACTATTGTTGACAGAGTACCGCGGGGACTTAATATTCCCTGCGGTTGTCAGCAAAGAAAAAACACATTAAACAAAATTTTTCCTTATTAATAGTAATATGGCTTTTAAATTGAAACCTTTTTATAATATCGATACTACTCCAATTTATAAAGTAGAATTAGAAGAGGGTGTTAATGGTAAAGCTAATAATAATGGTAGTATATTAATAGATAAAAATATTAATGACACATCCATAGTAGAAGGAATTATTGATCACGAAAAAGTTCATTTAGATCAAATAAAAAGAGGTGATCTTAATTATGATGCACATAGCGTGATATGGAAAGGTAAAAAATACCCTCGTTCTAAAATGAAAGAAGGAGCTAAGAATTTACCTTGGGAAAAAGAAGCATATAGTAAAACAAAACAAAAAACTTTAAAATAAAAAAAATGGGAATAGGAAAATCAGGTTTAGGTGGAAGACCATCTATATTATCACATATGAAAACTACAGGTAAATCCTCAGGGGGATCATTAAAAAATAATCCAGATATTAAATATGGGGGACCAGTAATTGATAAGTTTAAGTCACCAGTGAATGATGAAAAAAATATTTCTGGAAGTAAGAAAGTTAAAACTAAACATCATGATGATATGAAAGACTCTGCACAACTTATAGCACATGTTAGGAATACAACATAAATGTTTAAATTATTACTAGGTCTTTTAGGTAAAGGCAGTGGAAATAAAACTGTTGCTGGAAACTTGGCTTGGGATATAAGGGAAGCAATAAAAGGTAAGGAGTTAGATCCTGAAAAATTAATAGAATTACAAACAAAGATCAATGCAGTTGAAGCTCAGCATCGTACATTATTCGTTGCTGGGTGGAGACCATTTATTGGTTGGATATGTGGAGTAGCATTAGCCTATAATTTTGTCATAAGAGACTTATTTATATGGGCGACACAAACTACCGAAGCTCCACCTGCTTTACAAATGGATCATTTAATGACTGTTCTGTTGGGTATGTTAGGATTAGGTGGTTTAAGAACTTATGAAAAAATAAAAGGAAAAGATAAATAAATAAAATAAATATGTATCAACAAAATCAAACAGGAATGTTTACTCACGCAGTAGATATATTATTATCTGCTACATTAAGATCCCCTGAAAGTGCGGCTGGTTTAATAGCATCTTCAGCCTCAACTCTAGCTAATCTTCCAGTTACTAGAGAAGATATAGTATATGCCTCGGGAGGAACATTTCTAGGTTCAGCTCAAGTAAGTACAAGAGGCCCAGGAACAGGAATTCAGAATGATAGATTTGGGGCTTCTTATAAAATTAGAATAGATGGTGCTGGTACTGTAGATAGAATACAAGTGGTACAAACAAGGCCTAATGGAACTATAAATGGTGCTGCGGTTGCAGCCCCATTAAACCCAGGCGCGGGACCTAATCTTGGTGTCACTGGACAAACTATACTTTTTGATGCTACAGCTATGTCAAACGCTTTTGGTGTTCAAGCGCCAGCTATAACAGGGATATTAACAATAACATTATTAGCTGGAGATTTACAACCACCTTATAGTGGTGGCACTGGAGTAGCTACAGATGGTATATATGAGGCTGAACCTAATATAGGTGGTGGTTTTGGATTATATTCTGGTAGTGGAGGTAATATAAAAGTAGAATTAGTTGGTGCGCCAGCAAATCAAACAGTAACAATAAGTGCTATACCAGTAGGAACAGTGGTAAATGGATTATTTAGAAAAATATACACTACTGATGCGGCTACTACAGCAACGGGAATACTAGCCCTTTACTAGTAAAAAATTAAATTAAATTAAATTAAATTAAATGAAAAAAGTAAAACCAATAGAAGCCGAACCGGCTAAAGTACAAATTACAGAAGAACAATTAATAAAAGTAAAAGAACAACAAGATTCATTGGCTGGTCTATTAAGAGACATAGGTTATCTAGAGACTCAAAAACATGCATTAACTCATAAATATGCAGGTGTTGTTCAAGAAACTGAAGATTTTAAAGGTGAACTAGAAAAAGAGTATGGTGCGGTTAATATAAATCTACAGGATGGTACTTGCACTCCAATAGAGGAAAAAAGTGAGTAGCGTTATAAGAAAAATTAGTATAGGTGCTGATTATAAAAATGATGCCATGCATTACGCAGTTGGTCAGCAAGTTTATGGTGGGCACACTATATCTCATATATTACATGATGAAGAAGAGTCTTCTTATAATATTTATATTAAAAAAGAAGATGAGGTATTACCTTGGAAGAAATTCAATTCTAATATGGCTATATCGGTAGAATATGATTTAGAATACTAGTGAATAGCATTTATCAATTTATAATAAAACCAATTGGTGAAAGATATAACAATAAAATTAATATTAATAAAAAAGAATTAATTATTAATTCCAGTATTTCAAATCATAAATTTATTAATAGAACAGCTAAAGTAGTAGGTATTCCACTAGGATTAGAAACACCTATTAAAAAAGGTGATACTGTTATTGTGCACCATAATATATTTAGAAGATATTGGGATATGAATGGAAAATCTGTAAATAGTTCTCAATTTTTTAAAGGTGAACTATATTTTGCTAACATAGGTCAAGTATATTTATATAAAAATAAAGATAATTGGAAACCACATAATGATTTTTGTTTTATAAAACCGTTATTAGAAAATAATGATTCTAAGATGGATAAATTAAAAAAGAATGCTGGTATACTAAAATATAGTAATAACTCATTAGAAGTGTTAGGAATAACTCCTGGAGACTGTGTTGGTTTTAAATCCAATAGAGAATTTGAGTTTATTATAGATAACGAACTTCTTTATTGTATGGAATCAAATGATATTTTAATTAAATATGAACACTCAAAAAACCAAAGAGAGTATAATCCAAGCTGGGCACAAGGCAGTTGAGGAATTAATAAAAGTTGCTAAAGAAAAAATTATAGATTCAGAAGATGATATATCAGCTGATAGATTAAAAAATGCAGCAGCTACAAAAAAATTAGCTATCTTTGACGCTTTTGAAATACTAACACGTATAGAAGAAGAGGAAAGTATGTTGAAAGAAAGTTCTAAAAAAGATAAAGGGACACAATTTAAAGGATTTGCAGAAACAAGGTTTAAATAATGTATATACAAACCCTTTATAAAATTTTACCTAATCACATTAAGTCTAAAATACTTAAAAGAAATAATAGATATAATAAATGGGAGACTGGCTATAATGAAGAGCATGATGTTATTATTATTAGTAAAAGTGGTAAAATTGGGGAAATATATGAAATACAAGGTCTTAAGATTGCCCTTCCGTTAGAAGAAAAGGTTTATAAAAGATCAGGGAAAAAAGACGAACAATATTGGGAGTCAGCTAATTATCCAAAAGAATTGTCTAATATTAAAACAGTTTTTGATTGGAATAATTATCCTTCTAATTTTAAAGATAAATGGTATGATTATATTGATGAAGAGTTTAAAAGGCGCGATGAAGGTTTTTGGTTCTATAACAAAGGTATCCCTAGTTATATTACTGGTTCTCATTACATGTACTTGCAGTGGACTAAAATTGATGTTGGCCAACCAGAGTTTCGTGAGTCCAACCGAATATTCTTTATATTCTGGGAGGCTTGTAAACTGGACACCAGATGTTACGGATTGTGTTACCTTAAGAACAGACGTTCTGGCTTTTCATTCATGGCATCTTCAGAACTTGTACACCAGGCAACTATCTCTTCGGATTCCAGATATGGAATATTATCGAAGACTGGAGCTGATGCAAAGAAGATGTTTACCGATAAAGTGGTACCCATATCAGTTAATTACCCGTTCTTCTTCAAACCAATACAGGACGGTATGGACCGCCCCAAGACCGAACTCGCATATAGAGTCCCTGCCTCGAAACTCACACGGCGTAAACTTGATCAGAACGAACGTCCCGAGGACCTTGTCGGGTTGGACACCACAATCGACTGGAAGAACACCGGTGACAACTCGTATGACGGTGAGAAACTTAAGATCCTTGCCCACGACGAATCCGGGAAATGGGAGCGTCCGGACAACATCCTCAATAACTGGCGTGTCACGAAAACAACGCTAAGATTAGGTAGTAGAATAATTGGTAGGTGTATGATGGGTTCAACATCAAATGCTTTAGATAAAGGAGGTGGTAATTTTAAAAAGTTATATGATGCATCAGATGTTACAAACAGAAACCGCAATGGTCAGACTAACTCAGGACTATATAGTTTGTTCATTCCTATGGAGTGGAATTACGAAGGATACCTCAATACTCATGGATTTCCTGTATTCGACACTCCGAAAAAACCCGTCACCAGCATTGATGGATCCAAAATTCAGATTGGAGTTATCTCGCATTGGGAAAATGAAGTCGAGGGCTTAAAGTATGATCAGGATAGTTTAAATGAATTTTATCGTCAGTTTCCACGAACAGAGAAACACGCTTTTAGAGATGAAGCTAAACAGTCTTTATTTAATCTAACTAAGATTTACGAACAAATAGATTATAATGAAGATTTAAGAAATACAAATATACTAACTAAGGGTAGTTTTCAGTGGGAGAATGGAGTTAAAGACACTAGAGTTGTTTTTTACCCTAATAAACAAGGGAGATTTTTAATCTCATGGATACCACCTATACAACTACAAAATAAATATTTAATAAAAAATGGTATCAAGTATCCTGGAAATGATCATACTGGTGCTTTTGGTTGTGATAGTTATGATATTTCCGGCACAGTAGACGGTAGAGGTTCAAAAGGAGCTTTACACGGTTTAACTAAGTTTTCTATGGAGGATGTTCCTCCTAATAGTTTTTTCTTAGAATACATAGCAAGACCACAGACTGCAGAAATATTTTTTGAAGATGTTCTAATGGCTATAGTTTTTTATGGTATGCCAATATTAGCTGAAAATAATAAACCACGATTGTTATATTACTTAAAAAGAAGAGGTTATAGGGGATATTCTATAAATAGACCAGATAAGGTTTATAATAAACTTTCTTTAACTGAACGAGAGATAGGTGGTATACCTAATACTAGTGAAGATATTAAGCAGGCTCATGCGGCGGCTATTGAAGATTATATTGAAAACTTTATAGGTGTAATAGGTGATGGATATGGGGATATGTATTTCCAACAAACATTAGATGATTGGGCTGGGTTTAATATAAATAACAGAACAAAACATGATGCATCTATAAGTTCAGGTCTTGCTATAATGGCTTGTAATAAAAATAGATATACACCACACGGGAAAAGAACTATATCAAAAGTTCCTTTAAATATTAGTTCCTATAATAATGAGGGATACAATTCAAAAATAATCAAAATAAATGATTAACATTAACTATAATAGCAGTTTTCCAGATCAGGTAGTACCTGAATCAGAGAAAAAATCTCGGGAATATGGTTTAGCTGTAGCACAAGCTATAGAACATGAGTGGTTTAGAAATAATAGTGGACAAAATAGATTTCTTAATAATTTCCAAAATTTTAACAGATTAAGATTATATGCAAGGGGTGAACAACCAGTTCAAAAATATAAAGATGAACTAGCTATAAATGGTGATTTATCTTATCTTAATTTAGACTGGAAACCAGTTCCTATATTATCTAAGTTTGTAGATATTGTTGTTAATGGAATGACTGAAAAAGGGTATGATATAAAATCATATGCAACTGATCCTTTTGCTATAAAACAAAGAACCAACTTTGCAACAAATGCTTTAAGTGATATATATAATAAAGAAATATTAGGTCAAATGGAAGCTATTGGTGTTACTGGTTTAGCTGCTTCTGCTTCCCCGGAGACTTTACCAGCAAGTAAAGAAGAACTAGATCTTTATATGCAGTTAAGTTATAAACAAAGTATAGAAATAGCTGAAGAAGAGGTAATAAGTAATATATTAGACTATAATAAATTTGATGAAACTAAAAAACAACTAGCTTATGATCTTACTGTATTAGGTATAAGTTGTGTTAAAACAAGTTTTAATTTATCTGAAGGGGTTACTGTAGATTATGTTAATCCTGCTAATATTTGTTATTCTTATACAGAAGACCCTAATTTTGAAAACATATATTATGTAGGGGAAGTAAAAAATATGTCACTATCTGAAGTTAAAAGACAGTTTCCACATCTTACAGATAAAGAATTAGAAGAAATACAGAAATACCCGGGAAGAAATTCCTATACTAATAGTTATTGGGGACAAAGTACCCAAGATCAAGTACAAATATTATATTTTGAATACAAAACCTATCATGATCAAGTATTTAAAATAAAACAGACACCTGAAGGTTTAGAAAAAACATTATCTAAAGAGGATACTTTTAACCCTCCGGATAATGATAATTTTAAAAAAGCATCCCGATCTATTGAAGTACTTTATTCTGGAGCAAAGGTTTTAGGGTTAGGTAATAATATATTAGAATGGAAGTTATGTGAAAATATGACTAGACCTAATGCAGATACAACTAAGGTTAATATGAACTATATTATCACAGCGCCTAGAATGTATCAAGGTAGAATAGAATCTATTGTAAGTAAAACTATAGGTTTTGCTGATATGATTCAATTAACACATTTAAAACTACAGCAAGTATTATCTCGTATTGTACCCGATGGCGTATATGTAGATGTTGATGGGTTAGCTGAGGTTGATCTTGGTAATGGAACAAACTATAATCCACAAGAAGCATTAAATATGTATTTTCAAACTGGTAGTATTGTGGGTAGATCATTAACTCAAGATGGTGAAGGTAATAGAGCTAAAGTCCCTATTCAAGAGCTACAGAGTTCTTCAGGTATATCTAAAATACAGTCTATGATACAAACATATAATTATTATTTACAAATGATAAGAGATGTTACTGGGCTTAATGAAGCAAGAGATGGAAGCACTCCCGATGCACACGCTTTAGTAGGATTACAAAAACTAGCAGCTGCTAATTCAAACACAGCAACAAGACATATACTACAGTCACTAATGTATTTAACAATAAGAACATGCGAAAATATAAGTTTAAGGGTGGCCGATATGCTTAGTTTTTCTTTAACTAAAGCAGCTTTAATAAATAGCATTAATACATTTAATACAAATACTTTAAAAGAAATAGATCAGTTACATATTCATGATTTTGGTATATTTTTGGAACTAGAACCAGATGAAGAAGAAAAAGCTATGCTAGAAAAAAGCATACAAATAGCCTTACAAGCGGGTAATATTAATTTAGAAGATGCTATAGATATACGAGATATTAAAAATCTTAAACTAGCTAATCAATCACTTAAGCTTAAACAAGAGCAAAAACGAGCTAAAGATCAAGCTGCTCAGCAAGCTAATATACAAGCACAAGCTCAAGCAAACGCTCAATCGGCAGAAAAAGCAGCAATGTCTGAGGTACAAAAAGAGCAAGCAGTTGCACAAACAAAAGTTCAAATAGAACAAGCTAAATCTCAGTTTGAAATTGAAAGAATGGAACAAGAAGCTTTAATCAAGAAACAATTAATGGCTGAAGAGTTTAATTATCAAATGCAATTAGCTGAAATGCAGGGTCAAGTTCAAAGACAAAAAGAACAATCAATAGAAGATCGTAAAGATAAAAGAGTAAAAATACAAGGCACACAACAAAGTGAACTTATAAGCCAAAGACAAAACGATGCATTACCTACTAATTTTGAATCAGCTGGTAATGACAATTTGGATGGTTTTGGATTAGAGCAATTTAATCCGTAATAGTTATTATTAATTTTATATTATATTATGTCAAATAAAAAACAAACAAAAAAAGAAGAGGTAGCTGTTAAAGCAATTGATACTACCCCGGTTAAAAAAGAAGGAGATTTTAAAATAAAGTCTGCTAAAAGAATGAAAAATCTTGGTGAAGATAAAACTCAAGATATAATCAAAGTTGATTTAAACAAACCTAAAAAAGAAGAAAAAGATGCCGTTCCTACACAAAAGACAAATGTGGGCGATGCTCCTGTCGAAAAACTCAAAAACAGTGGCAACAGCGAAAAAGTGGTTGAAGAAGTACGGGAAACCGACGAAAAAGTAGACTCACCAATACAAGAAATAAAAGATGAAGACAATAACATTAACGAGAGCGGAGTGGCAGGAAGCGATGAAACTCCCGCTACCTCATCAGAACAAAAAGAAATACCTCAGGAAGTTGAAACACAAAAACTCCCTGAAAATATAGAAAAATTAATTAAATTCATGGAAGAAACAGGTGGTGATGTACAAGATTATGCCCGTTTAAATGCTGACTATACTAATGTAGATGGGGATGCATTACTTCATGAATATTACAAAACAGCTAAACCACATTTAAATAATGAAGAAAGAGGATTTATAATAGAAGACTCTTTCTCTTTTGATGAGGAATTAGATGAAGCAAGGGATATTCGTAAGAAAAAACTTGCATATAAAGAAGAAGTTGCGAAAGCCAAGAACTATTTGGAAGATTTAAAAGGTAAATATTACGACGAAATCAAGTTGAGACCCGGCGTTACCCAAGAACAACAAAAAGCTACTGATTTTTTCAACCGCTACAATGAAGAACAAGATACAAATAAAGCTAAACATGAAAGGTTTATTGCTAAAACTAAACAAGTTCTTTCTAGTGATTTCAAAGGTTTTGATTTTAAACTAGGAGACAAAAAATTTAGATATGGTGTTAAAGATCCCTCAAGTGTTGCAGATAAACAAAGTGATATATCAAACTTTATCGGGAAGTACCTAGATAAAAATGGGGAGATAGTTGATCACAAGGGTTATCATAAAGCTTTATATAGTGCACAAAATGCTGATACATTAGTTAATCACTTTTATGAGCAGGGTAAAACCGATGCTATTAAAGAGCAATTAGCTAAGTCCAAAAATATAAATACTGACCCCCGGGCAACTGCCTCTGGTGATGTTTTTGTTGGTGGATTTAAAGTAAAAGCAATGAGTGGTCTTGATTCTTCAAAATTAAGAATTAAAAAGAAAACATTTAACTAAAAAAAAATAAAAAATGGCTTTAATACCACAATTTGGTGCTATTGTACCTGCTCAAAATCAGCAGTTATTAGCAGCAAACTATTTAGCATTTGATGCTGGAGCGAATGATTTTGCTCAGCAATATTTGCCAGAATTATACGAACAAGAAGTAGAGCGTTATGGAAACAGAACGTTATCAGGCTTCTTAAGAATGGTAGGCGCTGAAATGCCTATGACATCCGATCAAGTTATTTGGTCAGAACAAAACAGATTACACATAGCATACAATAACTGTGTTAGTAATCAAGGTGCTGCTAACCCAACTATTACAATTCCACTTGCTACTGCTCCTGGAGTTACAAGAAATGTAATAAGCCCGGGTCAAACAATAGTAGTAATGGACAATGCAGGTAACGAAGCAAAATGTTACGTATCTGCAAGTAACACTGGAACAGGTCAGTTAACCGTACAACCATATTTAACGGCTGGTCTTCCAGCGGCTACCATGGGTGCCACTGTTAAAATATTTGTATACGGTTCGGAATTTCAAAAAGGTGCTTCTACAGTTAACGCTGCAGCTGGTGCTTTAGCAGATGCTCCTGCGGCTCAACCACAAGTAACTATTACTCCTTCTTTCACTCAATTTTCTAACTCTCCTATTATCATAAGAAATGTTTATACAATAAACGGATCTGATATGGCTCAAATAGGTTGGGTTGAAGTTGCCACAGAAGATGGAACTACTGGATACTTATGGTATTTAAAAGCGGAGTCTGAAACAAGATTACGTTTTGAAGACTACCTAGAAATGGTATGTGTTGAAGGTGAGTTAACAGCTGCTGGTTCAGGTGTTGCTGGTTTAGGTACAAACTTAGGTGGTACTCAAGGTTTATTCTCTGCTATTCAAGCTAGAGGTAATGTAGAAATTGGTTTCGCTGGTGCAGCTGGAATTGATGACTTTGATGAAATCCTTAAGAATTTAGATACTCAAGGAGCTATTGAAGAAAACATGCTTTTCTTAAATAGATCAACTTCTTTAGAGTTTGATAATATGTTAAGTGCTGTGTCTCAGGGAGTAAATGGAGGTACTGCTTATGGATTATTTGAAAACTCTGAGGAAATGGCATTGAATCTTGGATTTAGTGGTTTCCGTAGAGGATCTTACGATTTTTATAAGACTGACTGGAAATACTTAAATGACGCTTCTACTCGTGGTGCTCAAATAGGTATCTCTTCAATAGAAGGTGTTTTAATTCCTGCTGGAACTTAAACAGTTTATGACCAAATTCTAGGAACAAACATCAGACGACCATTCTTACATGTACGTTATAGAGCTTCTCAAACAGAAGACAGACGTATGAAGTCTTGGTTAACTGGTTCTGCAGGTGGTGCATATACTTCAAATCTTGATGCTATGGAGGTTAACTTCCTATCTGAAAGATGTTTAGTAACACAAGCTGCTAACAACTTTGTTTTATTCCAAGGAGTTTAATAAGTACTGTAAAGTTATGGGGCATTAATTTGCCCCACCTTTACAATTTTTAACTATTTAATTATATTATATCATGAAAACAAAAAAAATAACTCAACAAAATAGTTGGGAAATAAAAGATAGAACATATCTTGTAACAGGGGTAAGTCAACCTTTAACATTAAAAATACCATCAAGACACACAACGCGACATGCTTTATTGTGGTTTGATGAATCTAAGAGCGAACAAAGAGAATTAAGATATGCTACAAATCAAAATTCACCATTTAAAGACGAACAAAAAGGTGAGGCAACTTTAGGACATATTTTATTTAAAGATGGTGCATTAACTGTAAAAAAAACCAACCAATCTTTACAAAAAATATTATCTCTTTATCATCCTTTAAGAAATGTAAAATATAGAGAACTCGACATAATATCAGATGCTAAAGATGAATTGGTAGATCTTGAATTAGAAATAGATGCTTTAAATATGGCTAGATCAGTAGAAATAGATCAGGCCGAGGCAATATTGAGAGTTGAAATGGGATCTAAGGTGTCAGAGATGAGCTCTAAGGAGATAAAAAGAGATTTACTTATCTTTGCTAAAGATAATCCTAAATTATTCATAAATTTAGCTAATGATGAGAATGTTCATTTAAGGAATTTTGCCATAAAAGCAACTGAAGCTGGAATTATAATGCTAGCTTCTGATCAAAAAACATTTAAGTGGTCCTCAAACGGTAAAAAATTGATGACTGTTCCTTTTGATGAACATCCTTATGCTGCTATGGCTTCTTTCTTTAAAACAGATGAAGGTTTAGATGTCTATAAATCAATAGAGAAAAAACTCTCTTAATATGTAATACTAATAAGGGGGGTGTAAAAACCTCCTTTATTATAATAAAAACAACAAATGGCTATAAATGTAAACACAGTATATCAAACTGTTTTGCTTATACTAAACAAAGAACAACGGGGTTATATGACACCCACTGAGTTTAACAGTATAGGTACACAGGTTCAGTTAGAAATGTTTGAAAAATATTTTGAAGATATTAATCAACAAGTACGCATACCACAAACTGACACAGATTATGCTGATAGAGTAGAAAATATTGATGAAAAAATAGCTATATTTAAAACTTTTAATACCGCCAACTACATAACAAACAATAACTTAAGTTATTTTACTATTCCTAATGTAGATGCTTATGGTAATCAAACTACTTTTTACCGACTTGGAACTGTACTTTATAATAATGAAACAGAAGTACAAAGAGTAGATAGAGGTGATTTTTATTATATTGATAAATCACTATTAACCAAACCCTCAACAACTTTTCCTGTATATTTATATGAGAATAATTTATTATATGTTAAACCAACAACAATAGTAAGTAATATACAACTAGATTATATAAGAAAACCTAATGACGTTAAATGGGGTTTTACTGTTGGAGGACTAGGTCAATATATATATAATTCAAACACATATGATGTCACAAATGAACCAACCGGATCTTTAAATTTTGAAATTCATGACTCAGAACAAACTGAGGTAGTATTAAAAATATTAATTTATGCTGGTATAATAATCAGGGATCCTAATATAGTACAAGCTGCAGCACAACAAGTGGCTAATGACGAAGTAAATAAAAAAAGCTAATAAATTATGGCAACACCTAACGGGGGATTAATCACAGAAACAGACGCACAATATTATGCAGGTACACAAGTATTTATAGCAGCTAATAACCAAACTATATTTACAACTACGTTTAATACTGATCTTACTTTTGGAAGCAACGATCCCACTAATCCTTTATATAATACAAATAATTTTAGATTATATACTAGCGTTAGTGGTGCTCAAGGAACATTTACTGAATACATTAATACATACACGGTTGTAAATGATATTATAACTTTTGGAGTTGTAATAGCTGATGGTACATATGTAGTAGTACAGTTATTAAGTCAGAGCGGGGGAGAGTTTGGTAACAACGATGCTTTTGGTAATGTTGTAGAAGAAAATTATGGAAGTTATGCATATATATCGGTTGATGATTTAGTTAATAATTTTTTAGTAGCTTATGTTGGGGCTGGTAAATTAATATCTAGTGTTAAAAAAACAGATGTTATTTTTCATACTAAAAGAGCACTACAAGAATTTAGTTATGATACACTAAGAAGTATTAATTCTCAAGAACTAACAATTCCAGCAAACCTAAGTGTACCTCTTCCTCATGATTATGTTAATTATGTTAATGTTTCTTGGATTGATCAAGTAGGTGTAAAACATATAATATACCCTACAACTTTAACAAGTAATCCTTACACAAAACCTATTCAAGATGCCAATGGGGTTCCTATTCAAAGTAGTACTGGTGCAACTATTACAGGTACTTCTATAACAGAAGAGAGGTGGGCTGAACAAAATACTACAATATTACAAGAAATAAGAGATGATATAACGGGAAGATTGTTATCTGATGGATTATGGGGTGTTTATGGAACAGGTCTTTTGGGTTATGGGCAACTATATGGTATGCAACCAGAGACTGCTCAAATGAATGGGTGGTTTACAATTAACGATAGAGATGGTAAAATGTCTTTTTCTAGTGATTTAAAAGATAAGTTAATAATATTAGAATATATATCGGATGGTTTATCATATGATCAAAATATGAGGGTTCCTAAATTAGCTGAAGAAGCGGTGTATGCTTATTTAATGCATGCTATATTAGCTAGTAGAATAAATCAACCAGAATATGTTGTTCAAAGATTACGTAGAGAAAAAAGTGCTAAATTAAGAAATACAAAAATAAGGTTATCTAATATTAAATCTAATGAGTTTATTCAGATTATGAGAGGTAAATCTAAATGGCTTAAATTTTAAATAAATGGCAGAAGTTAAAAATTCTTTTATTAAGTCCAAAATGAATAAAGACCTGGATGCCAGGTTGTTGCCAAATGGTGAATATCGTGAAGGAATTAATATACAAGTAAGTAGATCCGAGGGGGCCGACGTTGGAGCGTTAGAGAATGTTTTAGGTAATAAATTAATTTTAGATTTAGTTACTAAAACTGGTATAAGTGGACTTGAGTGTATAGGTATGTATACTGATGATACTAATAATAATATATATTTATTTTTAACAGATTATACAGCAACTAATATTGCTACAATAACAGGGAATAATCAAAGACAATTTAACGCTGCCTCTTTAAATTATTATGAAGGAGCAAATAATTTTATATACCTATATAATACATCTACCAACACAGCAACAATGCTTGTTAGAGGAGCATTTTTGAATTTCTCTACAACAAACTCTATATTATCTGTAAATATATTAGAAGATTTATTGTTCTGGACAGATAACAGAAATCAACCAAGACGAATAAACGTACAGTTTGCTAATACTGATGCTGCTATAACTAATCCAACATATTATACAACTGAAGATCAGATATCTGTAGCTTCATATAATCCTTATCCTGCTATAGATTTATATTATTTAAATTCAGACGTATATAATACTAACGGTGGTCAAGGAACTGTATTAACCACTCAATTGGGTATAGGAACAGATATAATTTTAGACCCAGCTAGTTTAATTGGTATAAATCCAGAATATTTAATTGGTGCTGTTGTTACTGGTACAAATATTCCTACAGGTGCTACAATACATATTTATGCTGGTACTACTATAACACTAGACACATCTACAGCGGTGGCTGTAACAGCGGGAACTGTATTAACATTTAATGCTAATCAAAGCACAACTACATATGTAACTAGTATGTTGGATGTAAGTAGTCCTTTTCTTCCTAATGGTACAGATATAAATCCAGATTACAATGCAAATTATTCGGGTGATCCGGATTATTTAGAAGATAAGTTTGTTAGGTTTAGTTATAGATTTAAATTTGAAGATGGTGAAGTTTCTATAATGGCTCCATTTACTCAAGCAACTTTTATACCTAAACAAGATGGTTATTTTTTAGGTGCTGATACAACTGGAACTCCTACACCTGTTGGTAATACAACTGATGAAGATTCTACATATAGAACTACTATTGTTGAATTTATGGAAAATAAAGTAAATCAAATATTACTTCAAATACCATTACCTTCACAAGGTAAATCATTAAATAATGATTTCAAAGTATCAGAAATAGAAATATTATATAAAGAATCTGATGGTTTAGCTGTGAAAATAGTAGATACTATTTCCTCAGATGGTAATCAAGGTTTTGGAATGATGCCAGATCCTTCAAATCCAGTGGATTTTATAGCTAGAACAACAGAATCTGTTACATATAGTTATCAAGGTATAAAGCCTTATAAAACATTACCTGAGCAAGATTTAATTAGGGTATATGATAAAGTTCCTGTTAGAGCTTTAAGTCAAGAAATAATAAGTAACAGAGTTGTTTATGGTAATTTTCAAAATAAACATACACCACCTAATTCTTTAGAATTTAACGTAGGTATATTTGATAAATATAATTTTAATATAGGGCAAGCTCAGCCAGTTGCGGAGTGGTATACAAGTATAGTAGAATATCCAATGCACACTGTTAAACAAAACAGAAACTATCAAGTTGGGATAGTGTTGTCGGATAAATTTGGTAGATCATCTACAACTATATTATCATCTAAACAATCACAAGGGGTTTTTACTGATCCTATAAGTGGAGATCCTACTACTTTTCAAGGTGGTACCATATATCATCCTTATGAAGCCAACCCTGGGCTTAGTGGTAATAAAGTTAATTCTTGGCCTGGTGATTCTATAAAAATATTATTTAATCAAGCAATTGGTTCTAATGGACCAATAGCTGGAGTTGAACCTAATTTAGAAAATTTTTGGCCCGGTATTTATAACGGAGATATAACTAGTGAATATTATAATCCTTTAGGTTGGTATTCATATAAAGTTGTTGTTAAACAACAAGAACAAGAGTATTATAATGTATATCTTCCTGGTATATTAAATGGATATCCCAATGCGCCAGCTGCTCCACCAGACCCAGCAAACACCATAAATTTTATTACTTTATTTGGAGATAATATAGATAAGGTGCCCGCAGATATGACAGGTGTTGGCCCTGATCAAAAACAATACAGAAGTGGTGTACAACTATATGGTAGGGTAACACCGGAATCTGTAAGTGTACCTTCTCCAACTAATAATACTCAATTCTACCCAGGAATATTAGCCAATAATACAATAGCTATAGCTAATCAAGACTCTATATTTGGTACGGTTGTTGATTATTTAGATGTTTATCAAACTGAGTCAAACCCTCCAGTAGGTAGAGTGTCCCAATCAGACGTAAATAATCCCATAGGAAGTGATCCTCAACCAGTAGCTACCACAACAGCTTATAATTTTTTATTAGGTGTTTATGAAACCGCACCGGTAGAGTCAGTTATAGATATATATTGGGAAACTTCTACTTCTGGTTTAATATCAGAATTAAATGAAGCTATTAATGCTGAAAGCGGTGGTATAGTTGGTTTTGATACCACTGATGGTACTGGAAAATGGGTTTATTTTCAAGATGAAAATATTATACCGGGTCAATCAGTAAATACAAGAGGTAATACATATGACTCGCTAGCACCTTTTTATCCTATCTATGGGGGAGGAAGTGCGGTTGTAAATTCCATAATTAATTTAACATCAGTTATTGATGGTGCAGGTAGAAACAGGACAACTGAGTTTCAATTAAATAGAGATTCCGGTAATGGAGCTGAGGGGCAAGATACGTATAATATTACTATAACAACTGATAGTTTTTTTTATTATGGACAAAATGCTAATATAGATGAAACATATACGTTTACTTTTGAAATAACTGATTTAGATGAAGATAATCTACAAACAACTTTACTTTCTTTTGGAAGTTTACAAAATGTAGATCCTAGATTTACTAACTGTTTAACCGCTTATAATAATCCAACTGGACAAGAATTAATATATTCTTATGATGCGGTTAATGGCTCTGCAGACCCATCAAGAAATACTGAAGATTTAACGTTTGCAATTGTTGAGCAAATTCCAGCCCTACCTCTTTTAACAATTGATCAACAAGGACAATTAAAAGATCCGGCAACTGTACTTAACGGGGCTATGACTGTAGAGGTATCAGTTACTGATGCGGCAGGTGCAGTGGCTACATGTACCACCGCATTAAATGGAAGTGTAGGTTATAGAACCTTACCACTAAATGATGATTTTTATACATGTGGAAATAAGAGCATAGGTGGTGGGCCTTTAATAATAAATAAAGCCTCTGAATCATCTGGTTTTTATTGGACAAGTGATTATACTACTAATATAAATGGAGATGTTATCCCCGGTACTGGTGGTCCCGCGCCCGTAATAAATAGAGAGCCCGTATCTGGTTTAAGTTTACCAAACTCATTAACTTATTTAGAGGGTACCACTGGTACTGATACTTTAAGTGTCGTATCAAGTTGTTCTACTGGGTCTACTTGGTCTTGGGTTAATACAAATAGAACAGCAACAGCTAGTGTTACTAATGATTTTGAGTCAACTAATAGTAGATTAGCAGTTCTTGGGTCTAATGCATATGATGGTAAGTTAACTTTTAATAATCCCATTGGTATAACAACTGGTACTGCTTATATTATAGTAGATTTTGAAGTATCACTATTAAATGGTGTAACACTTTCTGATGCCCCTGGTTTAATTTGGCCAACTTATTTACAATATAGAGTAGCAGGTACATCTACTTGGGAAAATGTTACTGATATTGAAGGCACACCTGTTGTGTTTGGTCAAACACAAATTAATGATTGGACTATATCAAAAGATGGTAATGGACCTTTTAATGATACAGGGGTTATTAACGATAGAACTAAATCTGAATCCACTGATGATGGTACTTATGATAAATTTAATGCTGCTGAATCATATACATATGGAAGAGGAACAGGTGTAGGTGCAAGTGCGCCAACATTAAAAGCAGTGTGTAGACAGTTGTTTGCTGTTGGTATGTGTCAGGCTTATAGAAATCAAACTTCGTTTGCGCCAGTAGCTTCTGCCCCAGACAAAATAGGGGACTACAGATTAACAGTAAGGTATCCAAGTGGAAGAAACCAAGTATATAGCACGGCCGCTAGTGGGTGGGCTGATGGTGGTATAAACCCAGCTATATCTATAGGTTATTGTCCAACACCTCCTTATGATAATTATACTAATGCACAACAAACCCAACAAGTAAAACTTCAGTTTGGTGATTTTTATAACCCTTTTCAATTAGGTTATAAACAAAATGAGTTATCATATTCTTATAGAGTAAGCACTAATGGGTCTGTAGATATATCAAACGCTGAAGCATTATCTACACCAGGAACAAACGTAGTATATGCTAGAGAGTGGGCATTTAAATATGTCTCAAGATTTTATTTAGATTCTAAATTAACTCAACCATGGGAACCTGGTACTGTTGGTAATAGTGGTTATAATGGTCAAACAGCTGATCTTTATTACTCATTTATATCTAATGAGAAAAATAAAGCTAATCCTGAAGATGGAAATGATTATTCTAATGTAGAAAAAGATAGATTTACAAAGTATTCAGAAACAAGATCTAGAACTTCAAGTTCAAATGATATATTGTGGGCAGATGTGGATAGAAAATGGGTGGCGGAATTTACAAAGTTTGGTATAAAAGTTAAAAGTACAGCTCTACCCTTACAAAGATTAAGTGAAGGTGGGGGAGATCCTATTGTTTTACCAACTGGAGCGATTCCTGTTATAGCAAACTATAGTGATGGAGGACAAACAGTCTATATGCGGGCTGGTAATGTAAACGTTGCTCCCGCAAATTACAATCTACCAGAACTTAAAATTATATTTGAAAGTAGTGAATACACATCTAATATTGCTACTGATGCACAAAACTATGCTTCAATGATAATTGCAGAGGGCAGTTTAGACCCTAGTGGAGAAAATCCTATTGCTCAAAATATAACACAAAATTGGTGGTTGGGCCTTCAGGATGATTATCAACCAGTAACAGAGCTAACCTTTCATGCTGGTGGTAATAGTTCTTTAACATATTCACTAAACGGTGACGTTGCAACTATTACAATAACTAATTGTAGATTAAGTAATGAGGTAGGTATAGCGCCTCAAGATTACTATGTAAACAATCCTAATGCTTAGTAATAAATAAAATAAATAAGTAATAATAAATTATGGCAGCAATAGTAGAAGTTAAGTATTTCAATAGTTTTATTTTACGTAAAACATTAGATAGTACAAACATTGCGGTGTGGAACGGATCCAGAGGAAATAATACCTATACTGGAGGTGCGAGCCCTGTCCCTATTTCTTCTTCCCCAGCCACAACTAATGTTAATGCTTGGACAGTAGAGGAATCTAGAATACGAGGTGGTTTTAGCAACACAGATGTTGGTTATGGGGCTAAAGCTTATTTAGTAGAAGACGAACCTAGTGGGTCACGTAGAAATAATGCTATGATTTACTCAGGTATATTCAACTCAAGAACCGGTATAAATAATACTAACGTTTTTTCTGTTGCTGAAGATATAATTAAAGCTGTTGATCCAGCACAAGGATCTATACAGAAATTGTATGCAGAAGACTCTTGGTTACAAATATTTCAAGAGAAAAAAGTAAATAGAGCACCTATAGATAAAGATTTATTATACACAACTGAGGGAAATACAGCTGTAACAGCTAGCAATAAAGTTATTGGTGCTGTTGATCCTTATGCTGGAAACTTTGGTATAAGTAAAAACCCTGAAAGTTTTGCTGTATATGGTTATAGAAAATATTTTACTGATAAAGATAGAAATGCGGTTCTCAGATTATCACACGATGGTATAACAGAAATATCTAATTATGGTATGATTGATTTCTTTAGAGATCAATTTAGTACCGTAGGTAATGGTAAATTAGCTGGTTCATGGGACATATATAATAAACAATACGTTTTATCTATACAACCGGAAAACTTAAACACCTTTAAAACTTTATCATTTGATGAAATAACACAAGGGTGGACAAGTTTATATAGTTATAAACCGGAGCATGGTGTAAGCTTGAAAAGTAATTTTTATACAATAGGTCCAAGTTCTACAGCAAACACAGATACAGCTGGGTTATATCAACACTATGTTGCTACACAGCCTAGAGCAGAGTTTTATGGGGTTCAAGGTAAATCTAGTATTGAGTTCGTATTTAATCCAGAAAAAAGTGCATCTAAAGTATTTAAAACTATCAACTATGAAGGTAGTAATGGTTGGCAGATAGATTCATTTGTTTCTGATTTTACAGGTATAGGATCTGTAGATACAGACTTCTTAGAATTTTCAACAACAAATACTCAAGATACTACAGCATTAATATACAGCTATAATCAAGGTGCTTATGATAATTATGGGAATGTTTTTCCATCAGTATTAATACCCCCGGTTAATAGAGCTGGTTTCAGTAGAAAAGAAAATAAATATATGGCTAACCTTGTAAATTCAAGTATAGCAGCCCCAGGAGAAGTAATATTTGGAGCAGATATGACAGGTATAAAAGGTTATTTTGCAACTGTTACTATATCTAATGATACGGTTACAGATCCCGGAGGTATGAAAGAATTATTTGCAGCATCTTCAGATTATGTAGAATCTGCTTATTAAATTAAATTAAATGAAATTAAATATACGTAAGATTACAGAAAATGATTGGGATACATTAGTGTCTTGGTGGGATACTTGGCCTGAATGGACTAATCCACCAAAAGGTTTTTTACCAGATAATGGCACGGGTGGTCTTATGGTAGAAAAAAATGGTTTTCCAATAGTAGCTGGATTTTTATATTTTACAAACTCTGAAGCGGTATTATTAGAGTGGATCGTATCAGATCCTGAATATAAAGATAAAGACAGAAAACTAGCTATAGAAACCTTAATAAATGGTGCTGAAATTTTCTGTAAAAATAATGGTAAAAATTATATGTTTACTATAGGTAGAAACATGTCTTTAATCAATATACATAAAAAATTAAACTGGACGGTGGATGAAAAACCATCATACGAAATAACAAAAAAAATAGAATAATATGGGAATAGTAACAGCAATAGCAGCAGTAGGAGCCGTG
>Ga0114993_10002180_pt1 | contig 21817 bp, 20 predicted proteins | sample ArcticOcean_MG_C_FD_87042 | JGI IMG/M metagenome (GOLD analysis project Ga0114993, IMG submission 87042) | Marine microbial communities from western Arctic Ocean - ArcticOcean_MG_CB2_150 | ecosystem: Environmental > Aquatic > Marine > Oceanic | place: Arctic Ocean: Canada Basin | collected...
CCGGCATCCGCCCACACATCCGCAGGAATTCCGTTCGGTCGTTTTGGGGTTTCCTTTCCCATGCCCGAAACCATCGCATCTTCCGCCTCATGCGCGAAGAGCGGTTTTGTGAACGGTTACCTGCGTCGCAGACAACAAGCCGCGTGAATTTGACGACAGCCAAACTGCGCTGCTGCAAAGCCTGGCGGTTCTTGCACAAGACCAGTTGAATTTGGTCGATGTTGTCAAACTTCAGCAGCAGGTGCTTGCCGGTCGGCGTACAGTGGAACGAGCCAATAACGAACTGGCCGTTCGCAACGAATTCATCGCCAAGGCCTTGGGCTGTTACATCACCGACGAAATCGCCGCCCAGATTCTGGAATCGCCCGACGCCATGTCGCTCGGCGGTGATCGCCGCAAGGTGACAATCCTCATGAGCGACCTGCGCGGTTTCACGCCGCTTTCCGAGCAACATTCTCCTGAACGCGTTGTCGAAACATTGAACCGCTATCTGGGAAGCATGATCGACATCATCAACAAACACAACGGCATGATCGACGCCTTCATTGGCGATGCGATCCTCGTGGTGTTTGGCGTGCCGCTCTCGAAAGAAAACGACGCCGAACGCGCCGTGGCGTGTGCCGTCGAAATGCAGTTGGCCATGGAATCGGTCAACCGCGAGAACGAATCACACGGTTTGCCGGCCATTCAAATGGGCGTCGGTATCAACACGGGCGAAGTCATCGCCGGCAACATCGGCTCCGAAAAACGCATGAAGTACAGCGTCATCGGCAGCCCGGTGAATCTAGCCGCCCGCATCGAATCGCTCACGCTGGGCGGCCAAATCCTCATCTCGCGTTCGACCCACCAGGAAGTCAAAGACGGCGTCCGCACCGACGGCGCATTACGCGTCAAACTCAAAGGCGTCACCGGCCCCGTCATGATCTACGACATCGGCGGCATCGCCGGCAACTACGATCTACACCTCAACGAATCACCCGGCAGCAGCATTTTCCGCGATGAGTTTGTTGGGGAGTAGCGCTGAATGCGACGACGGGACGTTCATCTTCTTACTTTCAGTTTGGGAAGCGCCTTCTTTAACTCGGTGATCCCCTCGTCGGTGACTTGTAACTGGATGCTCTGCCGCGTTTCAAGCTTGGGCGACGGACTGCGTTGTTCCGTAGGGGTGACTGAAAGAGGTCTCTTTCCTAAGCCAAATGCTCGTTGCTCGGCGCTCGTCAGTTCGATCGGTTTGGACTCTCTGATTTTTGGTTGCGAGAGCAAAAGGTACTTGAGCTTCGAAAGCTTCCGCAGGTGTAGCAACCCGGCATCGGTTACATGCGTGCCGCCGAGCGAAACGTTCGTGAGATTCGGCAATTCGGACATTTGTTTTACGCCAGCGTCTGTCACTTCGGTACCGGCCAGTCGCAGGTAGCTCAACTTGTGAAGCCCCACGAGATGGGTCAGCCCCGCATCGGTCACACGCGTGTTCTCTATGAACAGGGAACCCAACGCCGGCAGATCCTTGAGGTTCGCCAGCCCGTTGTCGGTGATGTAGGTCCCGCTCAAATGCAGGTTGTACAGTTCTTTGAATCCCCGCAGGTGTGCCAGCCCGGCATTTTAAATTTGCGTGTCGCTGATGTGCAACGTCGACAGATTTTTCATCTTGCGCAAATGCAACAGGCCGTCATCGGAAATCTGCGTGCCGGTAAACGTTAGGTTGTGAAGAGTGTGGATGTCCCTGAAATGCGACAAACCCGCGTCGGTGAACGGTGAGTTCACGATTGTGATACTTGTCAACTTCGAGAGTTTCTGAAACAGTTTCAGATCGTCGTCGGAAAGCTTCGTATTGCCGAAAGTGACCGACGTGATCCAGCCGATTCCATCCTTATGAATGCGGCCGCCAAGCTTGGTCAGCGCCGCTTCGATTTTCGCCTCACCCGTCGAAAACGGCTTCAATTTGACGAGCGTTTCGCCGCTGCCTTTGGTGATTGTGAATGTCTTGGGACGTGCCTTCCCCGGTGCGGAGATGCAATAGATCAGTTGCTGGCCCTGCAATTTGTAAATGCCCTTAAGAACGTTTCCGCCTGCCACAGCTTTCCCGGATTTCTTCTTCGTGGCAGGATCGGGTATCACGATGGGGCCGAACTGGCCCAGCGCAAAATCGACATGCTTGGGGGATTTCGTCGCGTCCAAACCAACCAGTCGTGTCGTGCGAACCGCACGAATTGGGGCAAGGCTTCAGCCAAACACCAGATTGCCAATGCCATTCTCCGCAATCGTAATCACATCGCCCGGCTCCCGACCCACCTGCCCATGCTGTGCCTTGCCGTCACGTTTAACGGAAACAACTTCCCACTTCCCCAGAATCTTCTGCCGCTCTGCAACAGTCTTCAGGTCGCTCTTGCCCGCCCCCATCAAACAGCCCACAGCCAAGACCAGGCAAATTATATGAATTCGACGCATGAGTCTCTCCGTTACAAGAACCGACGCGGGACGAGAATCAGAACAACATGGGCAAAAACTATCGCGTTGATACCCGAATTGTAGATCGCCCCCGCCGACCGAAACAGAGCGGTTCGAAGCGGAGTTACACAGTCGTTACACGCCGGACTTCGATCGATCGAATCCCAAACGATCATCGGAGCCTGCCGCAGCGAGTCGGCCTTTCGCTCGGTCGTTTCGGCAATCTTGCCAAAACAAAATGAATCGATGTCCACATTCTGTTGCCCTTCTCGATTGAAACGGCAGACAGACGCTCATACCTATGGCCTATTCAAGGTTCTGTGCTGTCGCACCCCGGTCGCGCGGCGCCCGCACTGTGTGGGGACTATTCGCTGCATGAGATGGTTCGCCCAGGGTGCGACGCACTTTTTCTCCCTTGTGACCGATAGAGTCAGCGAAGCCATCCAACATCGCTCGCGCTGGGCGGCCAAATCCTGATCTCGCGCTCGACGCACCAGGAAGTCAAAAACGTCGACGGCGCCCTCCGCGTCAAACTCAAAGGCGTCACCGGCCCCGTCATGATCCACGACATCGGCGGCATTGGCGATGAATACGATTTGTTCCTCGACGAATCCGCCGGGAGAAGTATTTTTCGTGATGAGTTTGTTGGGGAGTAGGCGGGGGATTGGGCGAAAGACCTCTTATCGCCCCATCCAGAGGCACACAGTCGCTGCAGCCATCCACGCCGGCGGGTGACTTTGTTCCGATGTGCGTTGACTCATTTCGCAACGTGGATTCGGCTGATTCTGCGATCAGCCGCCTCTATCGATCAAGTGCCGTGCTGATCAATCCAAGCGATGAGTTGCTTAGATGCTGGTGGTGGGCATACGAGGCCGAAGATGAGTGCGTGGATTTGCATTGGTGGCTTACGCATGCCTTCAATCCGTGCCCAGCTCAACTCCTGGCCACTGATCATCACGCTCTGTGACGTCCACGACGATTCCATCCGGATCCTCGACCTTGAAGGCGATCGCCGGTGGCCGTTCGGGGTCATACCGCGTTTTGCCGTCCAGGCCTTCCCAAATGATCTGAAACCCGAGTTCCTGACAACGGCTTGCCGCCTCGTGGAGATCCGGGACGCGGACACCGATGTGCAAGTAGTCCAACATCCCGCCCACATGTGGCGGACGGGGCGGCCCTTCGTGCTGAAAGACGCGAAAATTGTGGTACCCGTCGGTCAAGTCGCAACAGTGCCCATGCTCTGAAGCGACGCGCAGTCCGAGCGCGTCTCGCCAAAACCGAATCGTCTGCTGCAAATCACTTGCCCGCACGCCAACATGAACGAGGATCGATGACATGTGTCGTTTCTCTTGTTTATTAACCGAAATACGCCGACCGTCGGAAGCTCCGTCCAGTGTATGACAAGATCGTAGCGGGAACTATCAGTTTGACGTGCGATTGACCTGGAGGCCTCCCCACCCACTATACCCATGCCAAACTACTCAAACACCGAATCGTCCAACACCACGTGAAAAATCGTCCCCTCGTACCCGACGATGAAGAGTTCACCGTCCGCGTCGATGCCAAACGACGAGGGTTTCTCGGGGCAGGTGCCGATTTGGCGGATCTTTGTTAGCTTGCGGTTCGATTGGGTGAGGGCCCAGATTGTTTTGGATTCGAAGTCGCTGAAGATGTAGGCACCCACAAACGAGGGGCTGCGTTTGCCGCGGTAGACGTGGCCGCCGGTGACGGAGACGCCTTGCTTGCGGCGGTAGGAGTAGACCGGCGGGGTGAATGTTTCGCCCTTGCGGCGGTATTGATTTGAGAAGGGCATGAAACCTTCGTAGACATTCCAGCCGTGGTTCTCGCCGAGGCGTGCAATCGAGACCTCTTCAAACAGGTTCTGGCCGATTTCGCCGACCCACAGGTCGCCCGTTTTGGTGTCCCAACTGAACCGCCAGGGCATCCGAAAACCGTACGCCCAGATTTCCGGCCGCACGTTGCCCTTGGCGTTCTTGAAGGGGTTGGTTTTGGGGATGGCGTAGGGTTTGTCGCCTTCGGTGTGATCGACGTCGATCCGGAGAATCTTGCCGAGGAAGATGCTCAGATTCTGGCCGTGGCCGTCGGGGTCTTCCTGCGGCCCGCCGTCGCCCGCGCCAATGTAGAGGTAACCGTCGGGTCCGAAAGCCAACATGCCGCCCCAATGCAGGTCGGTGGTTTGTGGGATTTTCAAGAGGCGTCGAGAGTTGCCGCCGGCATCGCGGCTGAGGTTTTTGGTTGCTTTGCGTTCGGCAATGATCGGCGAAAAGACGCCCCCCTCCCGCACGTGATAGTTAACGTAGTACTTGCGGTTCTTCAGGAAGTTGGGGTGAAACGCGAGGCACATCACGCCTTCAAATTGCCCCGTGATTGATTCGTGGCTGAGGTCGGCGAAGAGTTCCTTGCGGTCTCCCTGTTTGTTCTTGTGAAGCTGCCAGATTTTGCGGGTCTGTTGTTCGACGATGAGAAACGTGTTTTTGGTTCCCGGCTTGGCAACGATCCGCACGGGGTGATCGAACCGCATGTCTTCGGAATGCAGCGGCACCAGCCGCACCGGTTTTGGGATTTTAGGAATGCTGGTCGGCATGCCCGGATGCGCGTCGCCTTCCTTCTGTTTGAGCGTTGTGAGGTAGGCGATCAAGTCGGCGAACTGATCGGCCTTCACTGTCTTGAACAGACCGGGCGGCATCAACGATTTCTTGCTGCGTTTTTCTTCGTCGATGTCGGCCAATGAAATGGTGACGAGCTTGCCTTTCTCGTCGAACATTTGCAGTGCGATCTTTGTTCGCTGTTTCAAGACGCCGGTGTGGGTTTTGCCGCGTCTTGTCACCACGACGAGCGAGGCGTAATCGGGATGAAGTCCCGCGCTCGGTTCGAGTACCGAAGTGATGAGTTGCTCGCGGGTGTACTTGTCGCCGACGACGACCAGATCGGGGCCGGCCATCCGCTCTTTGCCTTTGATGGCATGGCAGGCTTTGCAGGCGGCTTCCTTCGACTCGAAGACCAATTTGCCGCGCGCCGCTTTGCCCGACTTCATCGCGGCGGCCCGGTAATTCGCCAGGATGGCTTTGTCGTCTTGTGCAACAAGTGGTGCTGGAAAACTGATGGCTGACAGTGCAACGGCAAACGCGATCGCGGTGTGGTGGAGTTTCATGTTGTATTCTCGATGGTGAGGCTTGATGACCGTTTTCATCCTAAAGCGTAGACGAACGGCGCACCAGCGCGCGGCCACTCCGCGCTGCGAAAACGAACTCGCTGGTTGAAATGCGGGTCTGGCAACCGCATACTGAAGTGGCTGGTGGCATGTCTCGCGATGCCATCATTTGGCGTGCCATTGTTTTGTCTGCCTTCAACGCAAATCCGTAGACTCTATAACGACGAAAAACATTCAGGAGATCAGACTATGAAGAGCCGTTCGCTTTACATCGCTATCACAGTCATGCTGAGCAGCATCCTGCCGGCGTTTGCGGGAGAAGCAGTGCAGCCGGTGCGAATGGGTGCCGGGCTGATGACCTTCGACACGGTTCCCGGCTGGGGACTGAACGCGAGCGGCAAATCGGTCCTCGGACCGACACACGGCGGGGTGGTGGTTGATAAAGCGGGCAATGTTTACACGAGCGCCAATAACGGCGTCTACGTCTTCTCGCCCGACGGCAAAGTGATCCGCCGCTTCCTTGGCAAGAACTACACGAACATCCACGATTTGGAAATTCGCGACGAAGCGGGCGGCGAATTCATTTACGGTGCACGCAACGCCAATGCCGAGGGAATTAAGTTCCATGCCGAAACCGGCGACATCGTTTTGAGGTTGCCGTTTCCGGAAGAGTCGGGACTCGAGCTGAAAAAGTTCAATCCCACGGCCATCACGGTCGCTCCCAACGGCGACATCATTCTGGCCGACGGCTACGCGAGCAATCACATTTTCAAGTTCGACAAAGCCGGCAAATACCTGATGCACTTCGGGACCAAAGGAAACGAACTCAAGCAATTCAACACGGCCCACGGCATGACGTTGGACACGCGTTACGATCCTCCGCGATTGTTGATCTGCGATCGCAACCACCAACCCAAAGGCCGCCTGCTGCATTACAGCCTCGAAGGAAAATTTATCCAGGTTGTTGTGACCGGCTTGGGAATGCCGACGTCGGCTGCCGTTCAGGGCGACTACGTCTCCGTCCCCGACTTGCACGGTCGCGTTGTCATTCTCGATAAGAGCAACACCATCATCGCGGTGCTTGGACACAACGTGGATCCCAAAACGCGGGTGAACTTCGGTGTCCCACAGGCCAAATGGATTGAAGGCGTCTTCAACGGCACGCACGGTTCCTACTGGGACAAAACGGGCGACCTGTACGTGCAAGACTGGAACGTCTCGGGCCGCATCATGAAGTTAGTGCGAGTCAAGTAATCGCCGAAGCGTGAGGGGAATGAATTGCGCACCGTCCGTGCGCAGTGAATCGCTGGTCCATTTAGCCGGCCCTGCTTGCGGAGCGTGTGCGTCGAACGGTGGTCGTCGCCACGGCGGGCAAGCCAGCCGGCTAAATGACGCTGGCAGGCTCGATACGATAACTCGTCCGTTCGCAATGCGGGCTAGCGCTGTCGCGTCTTACCTTCGACCTTTCTCGCCAGTCGGGCGGCCTCGATCACGCGCAGCTTGTGTGTGCCGCGGGCGATTTGCTCGTGTTCGTCGTGGGCTTCGATTTGGAATGAGATCACCGGACCATCGGTGTAAATCACCCGCGCCCGGCAGACGACCTCGGCACCGAGGGGTGTCGCCGCCATGTGTTCCACGTTGATGACCACCCCGACGGTGCTCTCGCCCGGCTCGAGTAAAGGCAACATGGCGTTGCGTGCCGCGTGTTCCAGGAACCAGATCAGCCACGGCGTACACAGGATCTCTGGCATCCCGTCGTGAGCGAAGTCGATCAGGTGCTGCTGGCTGACAACGAACCGCTCCTCGCCGACCGTGCCAACTTTTGCAACGTCTTTCATATTTCAATCTTCCTTCACGCGGGAGCCGGTGAGCAAACGTCGCCGCAATCCGCCGCCGGTTCCTGTTCGAGCATGCCGAACGCCACGCGTGCGGTGGCACCGGTGACGCCGCTATTGACCGCCGCCGTCACCGCAACCAATGCGTTGAGTTCGTCGTCGGAGATCCCGATACCGCGGGCCTTTTCGACCCGATTCCGCGTGCAGACCTGACAGCCGCGTGTCATCGTCACGGCCAAACCCACCAGATGCTTCTCTCGTTCGCTCAGCAGTTCCGTGCCATGGGTCTGCTTGATGTGATCCACGATCAATGTGTCGTCGTAAGCCATGTCAGACTCCTGTTGGAAAGCGGGTTCATGTCACAAATGTTACTTCCACGCGGCCGAACGGCGGCGCATCGACAACGATGCAGCAGTCCGCGCCGATTGGTATCAAGCTTGGAATCGATCCGGTCAAAACGATCTGGCCCGCGCTGAGCCGATCGCCGCGCTCTCGCACGATTTCCATCAGCCATGTCAGCGATGAGCGAACCGTTTGAATCAGCGCTGCGCCAGCGCACTCTTCGAGCATTTGATCGTCGGCAAAGATCGCCAGCGACGGTTCGCTTGAGGCTTCTTTGGGGGTAACGCCACTTCCGACAACAAAGCCTGCGTGAATGGCGTTGTTGGCGATCAACTCTCCCGCCGACGGCTGCTCGCCGCGTATTACGTGATTGTGCAGCTCGATTACGGGAAACATGCGCGCCACACACGCGGGAACTTCGGTCCCTGCAAAGTCCTGTTGGGTTGGTTCGCGAGACACCTCCACCGCCAACTCACCCTCGATCGCAAGGTTTGCAAAATTCTTGCGAGAGAGTACGACGCCGGAGGTGTGTTGTTCCGAGTCGAATAATCGACCGGTGACACGATGATCGATCCCAAGTTGCGACCGGATCGTTGGCGACGTGCAACCAACCTTGTAACCAATGATCCGCTCTCCCCGCTGACTGCGCAACGCCGCCACGGCCGACTGCAACTCATAGCCTTCGGCGACGCTCATCAAAACCCCCTCGCCGAACAGCGAACCGGGTTGGCGTGCGTCGTAATCGGCCAGTTGACGCGACGCCCACCGCTGGATTTGTGATGTGCCGACGGCATGAGGATGATTCACCGAGCTGCCTCGTCGAGGTGAACGCGAATTCTTGAAGCCATGTCAATGAATTGTATCCCTCACCTTAGCAACATCGAAGCTGCGGTGTAATCGGGTGGCCGATGCACCGAAAAACCGCCCTCACCCCAGATGCAATTCGTTGCTTTGGTTGAGGGTTGTCGCAGGATGACCGATGACCTCCTGTTGCTGATCTGATAGAGTAGAGTGAAGGCTCTTTTGTTTTCTGTCAGCAGTTGGAGTTGCAGGGATCGGGTTTCATGCCAGATGAGCATTCGCAAGGATCGAGCGAGCCGGCGAAGTCGGGGTCCGCACCCGATTCCGGTCCGAAAAAGACCGCATACGATCCATCCACAAATACCATCGTTAATCATTCGCAAGGCGAGCCGAAGGCTCCGGATGCGGCTGCCGATTCCAGACAATCGGAGTCGCTGCAGCCCACACTGCACGAAACGGCCGACGATATCGCAGCGGCCAATTCGAGTACCGCCGCGGCCGCGCAGGAACTGAAGGGCGAATTCGGCCGTTATCAAATCGAACGAGAACTCGGCCGTGGCGCGATGGGTACGGTATACCTGGCCCACGACAAGCAACTCGACCGCGACGTCGCATTGAAAGTCCCGCAGTTCAGCGGTGACGATCAATCCGATCAGATCGCACGTTTTTACCGCGAAGCCCGCGCGATGGCCACCGTGCATCACCCCGGCCTGTGTCCCGTTTATGACGTCGGAGAAATCAACGGCGTGCATTACCTGACGATGGCCTACATCGAAGGGAAGCCGTTAGACGAGTTCGCGAAAATGGGAAAACCGTTTCCGGGTTTGCAGGTCGCCGCTCTCATTCGCAAGCTGTCATTGGCGTTGGACGAAGCCCACAAGAGAGGGATCGTCCACCGAGATTTGAAGCCGGCGAACATCATGATCGACAAACGGAACGAGCCGATCATCATGGATTTCGGCTTGGCCCACCGGCGCGCCAAGAATGAGGTCCAACTGACGCAGACCGGCAGCATTATGGGGACGCCCGCCTACATGTCGCCCGAGCAAGTGGACGGCGACACCGACCGCATCGGACCGCGCTCGGACATCTACAGCCTGGGCGTCATTTGCTACCAGATGCTCGCCGGCAAGATGCCATTCAGCGGCTCGATCGGTACGTTAATGGTCCAGATAATGTCCAAAGCGCCGCCTCCGTTGAAAGAGATGCCCGGAGTGAAGGTCGATGCCAAGTTGGAATCGATCTGCATGAAAGCATTGGCCAAGCCGCAGGAAGACCGGCAGGCATCGGCAGGAGATTTAGCAAGCGAGTTACGTGAGTACATCAAGCAGCCGATACCGCCGAGTAAGCCTACTGCGACAAAGTCGAAAAAAGCCGCCCCCAAACAACCTCCCCGCAGGAAAAAGCCGGCCGCGAAGCCGAACGAATCGGTGACCGACCAGTTGGCCGCCGATCTTTTTGCCGACATCGAGTCGGAAGTCCCCCAAAACATCCTGCCGCCAAGACGGCGAAAATCGAAGGGTAAACGCGGGCGTCGAAAATCGAACAAGCAGCCGCCACTCTGGATGTGGATTGCTGGAGCGGCCGCGTGTGCAGTCGTATTGGGGATCATCATCATGATCACCAACGGCGACGGCAAAACAACCACCGTCGATGTCCCGCCCGGCTCCGACGTCAAAATCGACAACGATGGCAACGTGACGGTCAAACTGCCGAAAACACAGGCAAGTTCCACCACGCAGAGAACCAACTCACAAGCCGTAGGCCGAAATTACGCGTTGCAATTCGATGGGAAAACGACGATCAAACCCTCCAAGACATTGTTGTACGACGGTTCGCATCCGTTGACGATGGAATGTCGCATCTCCTTCGAAGGAGAGTATTCGAAAGACTTGCTACACCCGATCACATTGCTCGGTCCGGGAGGCATCATCGCTTTGCAACTCCAGCGCAAAGGGGGGCTGGTCACGTACGCAATCATCGGTCCCAATGCAGCATCTGCCAGCACCTACGCGGAACAGGCTCTGGAAAAAAATCGGGCCGTGCATGTTGCCGTCGTTTACGACGGCAACACCCTTGCGTTATTTGTCGATGGAAAGCTGCAGAGAAAACGCGTGCCGGCCGTCATCAGGGCAAACTACACACCACAACCCTTAATGTTTGGTGCACTGCAACACGGCGACCCACAGGATTCGAAGGCATTTCGCCTCACGATGGATGAAGTCCGTTTTTCCAAGGTCGCCCGCTACACAAAAACTTTCACCCCTGCATTACGCTTTGAGACGGACAAAGACACCCTAGCCCTGTATCACTTCGATTCCGGCAAGGGCGATGACCTGAAAGACTCTTCCGGCAACGAGCATCACGGAACAATCGCTGGTGCCAAGTGGGTCAACGCCGATGGCTCGGCGATAGCGAGTCAACCGAATTACGCGTTGCAGTTCGATGGAGAAACAACGATCACAACGTGGGGGAATGGTGCAACGATTGGCACGGCCTGAACTACATCGGCTTGCCGACCGACGATCCGACCGGCCCGCAAGCCGGCACAAATCGAATACTTCGCGGCGGCAGCTGGTCCCTACGCGCGGTTGAATCACGATCTGCCTTTCGCGGCGTAAGCCGTCCCGACAACCGCGATCCACTCATCGGCTTCCGGCTGGCGATGACGATCGATGCGGCGAAGCTCAAGCCGATCCCGCCAATTGTTGCCAATGCCGACCGTGCCGTGGCCGTGAAGGCATTTCGCTTTCGTCCGGCAACAATTGGTACCACACTGGGACTCCACAAATCACTCGGCGAACTCCCCAGCAAGCCGTTCCGAGTTAGGCATATTGCCGTCGCCGGAGAGTTGGTCACCGACGAGTTTTTGAGAAGTCTGCGCGGTCTCACCGAGCTTGATAGCCTGCTGCTCACGAACACATCTGTCACCGATAACGGGCTGCGAGAACTCCAGCGGATGCCGAAACTCACCGAACTCACTGTTGACGTCGCGGCCATCAACGGTTCGGGACTCAAGGATTTCCGGCGGCTGCAACGGCTGAGCCTGTATAGAACGAATGTCACCGATTCGCAATTGCGAGATATCGCGAAGAATGAATCGTTGCAGTATCTCAACCTCGATGAAACGTCGATCACCGATGCCGGCCTCAAACATCTCAGCAATCTGAAGAAGCTTGAGAAATTGATCCTCGTACATACGAAAGTGACCGCTGCCGGCGTCTCTGAACTGCAGAAAGCCCTGCCGAAATGCAAGATTGTTTGGGATGACGGCAGCGTCGGGGCCTGGAAACCCACCCCCGAGCAGCAGACCTTTTTCGATGCCGTGGCACAACTCAAGCGGGAGCAGCAAATCTCGTCGGTCAACGACCGACTCGAACATGTCAACCCTGCATTCGACAACACGCTACAACACATAGTTGAGAATGGTTGCGTGGTGGAGTTGCGGGTCGTCACCGATAAGGTGACGGTTACGCTTCGGCGGCGACTTCGGCCATCACTTCGTCGGGAATGTTAAAGTTGGCCGTGACGCTTTGCACGTCGTCCTGTTCGTCCAGGGCTTCCAGCAGCCTGATAATCTTGCGGCTGTCGGACGCGTCCAACTCGACCGTCGTCGATGCGATGCGCGTCATTTCGGCCATGTCGGTTGGAATCTTGGCTTCTTCCAGTGCGTCGGCGACCTGCTGGAAGACGTCGATGCCGCAGATGACTTCAAACAAATCTCCCGAGCGGGAAACGTCGTCGGCTCCCACTTCCAACGCGACCTCGAACAGTCGGTCCTCGTCGATGTTTTCGGCGGGAACGGTGAACAGCCCTTTGCGGTCGAACATCCAGGCGACACAGCCGGTGCTGCCCAGGTTTCCGCTGTTGACCTCAAAGATTTTGCGGACTTCGCCGGCGGTGCGATTGCGGTTGTCGGTGAGTATGTCGCAGAGGACGGCCGTTCCGCCGGCACCGTAACCTTCGTAGACAACTTCCTCGAAATTCTCGCTCGTTGTCTCGCCGGTTCCCTTTTTGACGGCCCGGTCGATCGTGTCGGCCGGCATGCTCGACTTTTTGGCTTTGTCGATCGCATAACGCAATGCGAGGTTCATCGTCGGATCGCCGCCCCCAGTTCTGGCGGCAACGATAATCGCGCGGCTGAGCTTGCCAAACAGCTTGCCACGTTTCTTGTCGATCACCCCTTTCTTGGCAGCGATGTTCGCCCAATGTGAGTGTCCAGACATGCGCAATAACCTGTAAGGGGGCGGGGGGTCGATCGTATGTGGATAGCACCATTTAGCCGGCGGACTCGTCCGCCGTGGCCCGTGATGCCACGTTGCAGAAACGCGTCGGGCAAGCCCGCCGGCTAAATTAACTTATGTCTATTCGTTGGCCGAGTCGCCGTTCAGCTTCTCTTCGATTTTTTTGATGAGTTCTTCTTCGGGTTTCTTCTGTTTCTTTGCGTCGTCGAGTGCCTTTTGCCAAGCGTCTTTCGCTTTGTCGGCCTGACCCGCGCGATCATAGCAATCGCCGAGGTGATCCCAAATGGTGGAATCGCCGCCGCCCGGAAGTGAGACGGCCTTTTCCAGATGTGGAATCGCTTCTTTGAATTTTCCTAACTTGAATAGCACCCACCCCATGCTGTCCAAATACGCGGCGTTTTCCGGCTCGGCCTTGATGGCGATGCGGATCATCTTTTCGGCCCGTTCGAGATTCTTCCCGCGGTCGGCCCAGAGATATCCTAAGTCATTGTTTACCGAAGGGTCGTCGGGGTCCTCTTCGAGGACCTTCTCCAGAATCGCTTCGCCTTTGGGGAAATCGCCCTGCTGAACTTAGATGTTCGAGGGGCTGAACTGCGCCCGCCGCACCGTCGGTTTGGCTGCCGGCTGCTTGCTGTAATTCTCGATGATTTCTTTGAACAGCGGGATGGCCTCGTCCCAGTTTTCGGCGTGATAGAAGATCCACCCTTCCTGGTAATGCAGCAGAGGATTGTCCGGCAGACCTTGGCGGGCTTCGCGAATCGCCGTAACGGCCTTCTCGGTCTGCCCGTTCATTTCGTGCGCCTGCGACAGGCGGTACAGAAACATCGGCCACTGACCGGCGAGTGCCGGCTCGGTCGATGCTTCATCGAACACCTCGGCAGCTTGGCCATATTTCTCATTTTCCAGCAGCAGCGTACCGAGTTCGGAATAAACGGCGCCCGCGCGGTCGGCGCGAGCTTTCAATGCGAATCGATACAGTTCCACGGCTGCATCAATTTTCTTGGCATCGCCGGCCAATTTCCCCAAGATGAAACTGCCGTTAAAATCGAGTTTGGGATTGTCACCCTTCGACATTTCGCGACCGGCGGCGATCAGACTGTCGAGCAGTTTCTCGTCTGCCTGAATGGCCTTCATCTCGCTTTCGAGTTTGCCGAGATTGGCCAGCAGTTGCTCGGGCGAACGGGTTCCGCCGAATCCTTTGGCCAATGCCTGAATGAGTTCGGCCGGTCGTTTCTGCTGCCGATAGACGGCGGCCAAACCGAGATACCCGGACGTCTCGGTCGAACTTTTGAGCGCCGTCTTGTACATCGCTTCGGCGTCGTCCAGCCGTTTGGCGGCGAGGTATTGGTCGGCGAGGAACAACTGCAGCAACCCGTTGCGGGCATCCTTCTTGGCCAGCGTCTCCAGCCGACCGATCAGTTCGTCCGACTTCTTTGTTGCCTTCAGAATATCAGTAAGCAACACGTAAGCGGCGCGTCCTTTCGATTGCAACTGCCCGTCGAAATACTTCTGCAATTGCGTGAGGGCCTCTTCGTGTTTTCCCGTTTGGAAGTAGACGCGCGCCAGGTTGTAGCTGAGATTGCCAGGCTTCCCGCGAGCGTCTTTGGCGGCTCGTTCAAATGCTTTGATGGCAAGGTCGGTCTTCTTGGCATCGAGAAAAATCTGTCCCAATCGTTCGTAACTGGTGTTGGGATCGATTTGCAATGAAGCCTTCGTCCGCTGGTCGAGTTTGTATTTCTTGGGGTGTGTCAGTGCGTCGAATACGACTTCGTACACCGCCGCCGCTTTCTCTTTGTTTCCAATCGCACCGTACAAAATGCCGAGATCTCGGTTGAGCGTGACGAAATCTCCCGACGTTTTGTCGATGCGTTTCGACTGGACCGCCTGCTCCATCAGCTTGATGGCTTCGGGGATACGGCGTTGGGCCGCCAGGAAAATCCCGAGCCGCCGCAGCAGTTGATAGTCTTCTGGATCGAGTTCGACCGCCTTGAATGCAAACTTGACCGCGTCATCCCGTCGATTCAGCCGGAACGCCAACGGCACCAGTTCGCGGTAAACTTTGATGGCCGTCGGATCGAGTTCAACGGCCTTCTTGAAGTCCTCATAGGCCCCTTTGAAATCGTTACGTGATTCCTTTATGCGGCCGGCGAGATACCACGAAATGGCGTCGAGCCGTTTCTGCTCCGCCTCGGTTCTTGGTTTCTTTGGATCAAGCGGCGTTGCCGGATCGTCGAGGTCCTGCGATTGCGCGGCCTTCGAGGTCGCATTGACCTTCTTTGGATTGGGGGCATCGACGGCTTTGTCCTGCGCCTGAGCGACGGCTCGCGATGACGTTCCCTCTCCTAGAGAGAAACCAATGGCGATGATCGCGACCAGCAGTAACGGCGCGGTTAGTCGGCGAGGATGATGAGCTGCACACGGCATTGGTGGCTCCCCTTGGTAAGCGGACGACATTCGCCCCAGTCGAAATCTCAAAGCACGCCGAACGGCCGAAATGCCTCAATGCGCGGCCCACTGCCGCCGCCAAGGGACACGTCGGAAAACTGAACCTAATCCGATCAGCATGCTCATCTTAACCATTTTCGGCCCGAAGTACCAAGCCGGGTTTTCCTGGTGTGAGTCATTTGAGATTTTGAGTGGCGGCAATGCGGAATTCCATGTCCCGAAGGGACTTTCGAAAATAGCCCGGCAGTTCACTGCCGGGATGTGTGTCTTACCACTCAGTTTGCAGTCCTGAAAGGACGACTGAAAGGACCTCACTCCCCAACGCTTCAGTCGTCCCTTTGGGACTCAATTGCGAGTGCATTAGGTCCTTACGTCCCAGCGGTGAACTGCCGGGCTATTTTCATGGGTCCCTTCAGGACAAGAAATCTGGGAACCGAGTTGAAGCTCCAACAGCACGCCGACAGCAGGCTATCGGTTTGGGCTTTCTCGCGGCTTTGCCGCGTCTGCCAAGTGGCCTGCCGCGGTGGGTGGCCTCAGTCGTCAAACTCCAATTCCTCGGCTTCTTCTTCGTCCGACTCGTCTTCCTCTTCGTCGTCGTCCCACATTTGTTTCAGCGCGGCCAGTTTGTCGTCTTCTCCCAGCTGCTCGTAGCATGAGACCAGAAGTGGGTAGGCGGGGACGTAGTTCGAGCAGTCGTCGAGCGCCAACTCCAGCGTAGCTGCGGCACGGGCGGTCTCTCCCTGGTCCAACAACGCGCGGCCGAGATTGTATTTCACCCCGGCCGAGTGGGGTACGCGGTCAAGAATGGCGCGATACCCTTCCAACGCGCCCATCAGGTCACCGCGACGGGCTTTCAAATTGGCGGCGTCGAGTCCCTGATATGCTCCGCCAGTCACCGAGCCGCCGTAACTGCGCGCCAACTGCACCATCGCGACCGGCACCCCAATGAGGAACGGCAAATTGCCGAACAACATTTTCCAGGCGTCGCCTCGCATGCAGGCAGGACATCGCCACGTCGAGCGGTGGCTCACATAGTACACGACGACCAGAAAGACGAAGTAGAAAACGGTGAACTTTCTCGGCTTGCTGAACCGGTCGCATTCGTCGCAAATCTTCAGATGGTGTTCACCGGCCGGCGGGTCGTGCATCGCATCGATGGTGGACAGCGAATTGCAGAATTGGCAATAGAGTTGCGGCGTCTCGGGCATGTCAGTCAGTACCAGCGTGGCCCCGCATTGCGGACATTCTTCGTCGCGAAACTCAGCGAGCCGCCCTTTCTTCTCCAGCCGTTGCTTGTGAAACTCGGCCCAGGTTGCGCTGCGGGAGATGTCGATTTCCAGTTTCAAGTTCTGTGCAGCACGTTGGGTCAAATTGACCGCCAGCACGGCTGGCTCTCCGCTTTCGGTGAGGACGGCAAAGATCATGCGTGTGTCGCGAACTTCTGCCTGCGTGATAACTCCCGCCGGAATCTCAACGTCGTCCAACAGCAGGGTTTCACCGTCGAAGCTGCCCCGTTTACGGAAGAAACCGGTCGCGTTTCCGTTATCGTCGATCCATTGAAACTTGAAACGAAGCGGATCATCAGCGAGATGCGACATCAGGCGATTCTTTCAGCGATGGTCCCGGAGATAGAATGACAGCGAGAGACGACGAAGTGAATTCCTGCTGGTCGCAGTATTGGCGGCAGCGGACTTGAATGCAACCGACCGTGTCAGGCTCCAATTCACAGACCATAGTGGGTGGCTGGGGTCGAGTCTTCGAGCCCCCAGCGATTGCAGATTCTGGGGGCTTCGCTCCGAAGACTTCGCTTCGACACCAGCCACTCATCGTGACAAGTTTTCAAAACCAGCCCGCCGCGCAAGCAAGGGTATGTGCTCACTATCGCTGTTCAAACCCTTGCTCGCGCTTCGGGCTGGTAGCGCTGCGGGCTGGTGCCTTTCCATTGCATCACAGCTTCATTGGGCTGTAATCTGATCGGCATGAGAAATCGAGTGTTGATTCTGCCAATCGCTGCGGCCATCATTGTGGCATTATGCGCGTACCGGTTATTGCGTGAAGAACGTCCGTCTGTTGGCGTCGTCACAGCGATGAAACGTCAGCCGCCGCCGTTTGAGTTGTTCAATTCAGCGTCGCCGCCAGCACCGGTTCGGTTGGCAACCTATCTCGGCCGACACCAGATCATGCTGGTGTTTTTCGACGGTCGGAAAAGTGCGGATCGCGATCCGGTACTGCTGTGGCTTTCCCGGAACGCAGAACGGATTGAGGACGCTGACATCAAGGTTTTCTGCATCAGTGGGGCATTGCCATTTCAAAATCGGGCCGCCATCAAGAAGATGCAGAATCAGGGTCTGGCGGTGCCATTTGTGTTGTTAACCGATCCGCCACCAACCGAGGGCGCGCCGGAAATGGGTTACCTCGTGCACAAGGAATGGGGACGCTACGATAGACAGACCGGGCAATCGCTGCCGGGAATCTTTCTCATCGATCGTGCCGGCCGCGTGCAGTGGAACGAAAGCGGCCCGGTCCCCGTAGAATTGGATAATCCGACACTCGAACGATTTCTCGCCGGTGATTGAAATCGTTGTTAATCGACATGGAAAGAACGCGGTGGAAACGGTGTTAGACGACACGACTGACGGCGTCGAGGGGCAAGAAATACCTGGCCGCTGGGTGGTGCTGGGAATGATTGCGTTCGCAGTGCTGGTCACCGGCTCGATGTACGTTTACTGGAATCTGCACACGGCTCCGTTTCGCCCACTCCAGGAAGCATTGGCGGCAGAGTACAAGGGTTCGCATCCGCTGGTTCAGGGTGGCCAGGTGAAGATGCACAAGGGAACGCCGCGCATCCTCAGGATTGTACTCCGTGTCGAATTCGATCCGAACGATGAGGGAGAACAGAAAACGGTCGATAAGATGGTGGACCGGATCATTCAACTGGCCGGCGAGTACCACGATTTGACGCAATACGACACGGTGGAAATACACCTGGCCTGGATACGTCCCGAAAAGAAAACGCTGGAACGCGAAATCACACGCGATGTCTCGGAGAACCAACAAGGGCAAGGATCATAGACACGCCCCGCAAGCGGGGCGGCTAAATGAGTCGGAGCGCCCCAATCAATATGCTCGGTGCACGGCGAACTCCGGGAACGATTCGAGAATGCGTCGCGCGGGAGTTTCGGGCAGGGCACTCAAACATTGCGTCGCGCCGGTCGCAAACTCGTCGGCACGACGTTGAGCGTACTCGAGCGCGTCGGTCTGTTCGAGCAGACTGCGTAACTCGCGGCGGTTGGTTTCATCCGGGTGGCTAAGCAACGCGCGAATGCGCGTCGTCTCCGGTTCGCTTGACTGCTGGAGCAAACGAATCAGCGGCAGCGTCAGCTTTTGCTTATCGAGATCCGAACCAAGTGATTTTCCGGTGACTTCTTCGTTGCCGAGAATGTCGAGCAGATCGTCGGATATCTGGAATGCGATTCCCAACTGCCGACCGTATTCATCCAGCGATTGGACAATCGCTTCGTCGGCGTCGGAATAGTAAGCGCCCAACAGGCAACTGACAGCACACAGTTCGCCCGTTTTCGCGGAAATGATTTCGAGATAACCCGCTTCATCCAGATCGAAGTTGCCCCGTTCGTGCACTTGTTGTATTTCGCCCTCGCAAACAATGTTGGTCGCGCGGCCGATGGCACGGCAGGCAAACGTGCTGTCCAAACTGGCCGCAAGATGGAACGCATGCGTAAACAGAAAATCGCCGAACAACACGCTCGTTTCATTGTTCCAGCGAGAGTTGACGGTGGCGACATGCCGACGAGTTTCAGCATCGTCGAGAACATCGTCGTGCACGAGGGTCGCCGTGTGAATCATTTCAACGACGGCTGCCAACGTCCTGTGATTGCGATTGACCTCGCCAGCCGCCGATGCGGACAACAACAGCAAAATGGGCCGCAGTCGCTTGCCGCGAAAGCGCGTGACGTGGGTCAGCACGTCGGCGACGCTGGCAAAGCGGCTTTTCAGTTCGCGGTGGAATTCATCCTCGACGGCCTGAAGGTCGTCGCCCAGGAATTCCTGCACGCGCGACAGCAAATTGTCTGAAGCCAGTTTGTCACTCATCGTCTGTCTACTTTCAATACTCAATACGTCGCAAAGCACTTAGCCGCCCCGCCTGTGGAGCGCTTTGTCTCGATCAACACGGCTTGCCTCAATCAACACGGCTTGTCTCGATCAACACGGCGAGCAAGCTAGCTGGCTAAATATTCCGTCTCATTCCTCGCGTACAAAATGGCCACTTTTGCCGCCGATTTTTTCCAGCAGAACAAACGGGCCGATCACCATGTCCCGATCGACGGCTTTGCACATGTCGTAGATTGTTAGCGCAGCCACACTGACAGCAGTCAGCGCTTCCATCTCAACCCCCGTTCGCGCGTGAACGGCGACACACGCTTCAATGTGGACGGCCGTTTCGTCTTGGAACTCAAACGACAGCTCGACGCTGTCGAGACCGAGGGGGTGGCATAACGGAATCAGCTCCGCAGTTCGTTTGGTCGCCATGATACCGGCCAGTCGCGCCACCTCAAATACGTCGCCTTTGGCAACCCGCTTGTCTCGAATGAGTGCCAGCGTTTCTGGACGCATGGTCACAGTTCCGCCGGCGCGCGCCTGCCGCAACGAGATTTCTTTCGCACCGACATCGACCATCCGGCTCGAGCCATGTTCGTCGAAGTGAGAAAGTTGAGACATGCGACCGATCCAATCGCGGTTGACGGGGGAAGAACGACACCGTTGAATTGCCAGTGCACTATAGACAGGCCGTTTTCGACCGACAACCCCCCGGAGAGTCGAGAGTCAGGAGTTGGTATTTGTCGCGATCTTCGTCCCCCAAGTTCCGCATTTGATCTCCGATCCGGCAGGCGACGGAGGGCGGTCGTAATGCAGGTGGATGTTTCGAGATGCTGATGGCGGCCCCATCGCCAGAGCAAGACCTCGATCCCACGACAAAAAAAGCACGGCCTCAACAAGAGGCCGTGCTCAGGGAGCCAACAGGACGAGTTGGCGTCTAACATGCTTCCGAATCGAATCGGAGCAGGACGCCCCTCCACCCAAGATCGGAGGGAATCGTCTCTGCCCGAAACGAGGTGTTTAGTAATTAAAGCCGAGCATGAAACTCAGACCGTGCAGTCCGAGATTGCCCTGGTTGGTGGTCGGGCCGCCGGTACCACTCCAGTACTGGCCTTCCCAACCGCCGCGACCGAAGAAGCAACCGCGGGTGTACTGCACGCCGAGACCAAGCTCAGCAATGTACAAGGAATTGTCGGCACCGTTGCGGGTGAAGGTTTCGGTGGAGAAGACTCCAGCCGGATCGGTCTTTGTGTAGGCCTGATTCGATTCGCCGAACAGGACCGAACCGCGACCGTTGAAGTAAAACGCCAATCCGCTGCAGCAGCTGATTGGACGCAGAAAATCGAGGGCCAATGTCGGGCCGATACCTTCAAAGTCGTGATGATTGGTCAGGACTTCACTGACGGGCCCAAAGTTGGGCCATTGGGATGCGGCACGGTATCGCTGTTCCATCAGCACGTAGCGCAGGCCGCCACCAACCGTCACCAATGATCGGCAGAAAGTGAGCTGATTGGTCACTTCGAAGTCCCACGTCTGCAGTTCCAGGCTATGCTGGGCCGTGAACTCGGGAGTGGCAGCATTGTCCAGGAAGAACTGCTGGCCATTGCCGAGTATCGGCTCGATGGCCGGCGTTTGGGCATCGCCAACGCCGGGAACAACACTGACGACCGGGCGATCCGAGTCGTGGTCGTATTGGAAGTACCGCATGCGGAATCCAAGACCACAATCGTTGGTGTAACCCAACACGAGCCGCGACGCCGCATCCCAGTCGTAGTTGAACTCATGCGAGCGGGCTTCGGAGCGAGCTCCAATATTGCGGGTCTGGCTGGAAAGGAAGGCCGTGCTGTTCTCGAAATGTGGCTTGAGGAACAGGAATTCGATGCCGCCATAAAATCCGGTTTGCACCGGCGGACAGCACGGTAGCTGTGTGCTGCGATAATCGGTCGGCCGTCTCCATTGTTCTTGTGCTCCCGCGGGAGAAGCCAGCAAGATGGCTCCCAATGCGGCGGCAGAAAAGAGCAAGGAGGCGTTGATTCGCATCCTGTACCGTGTAGTCATTTTAGGAATCTCCTTATGCGGACCCTTGAAACACTCAGATTGGGATTGAACCGCGACCTGCCGGTTCAATTGAAATGATTAACGAGAAGTGACTGAGAGAAGTGGGCAACGGCTGATCCGCGCGTCGGCACACAACGACACGATCGCAATTACGCGTCGCTGTCGAAATACGTGTCCGTCGTGCAAATGAGTCCGTCGTAAAACGGTGTTTGTCGGAAAGTGTTGATCGAAAGTGGTTCGTTAAGGACCGTTCGAGAAATTAATGTCGCTCAGAAAGCCGTGATTTGTTAGGAGTGCCATCCAGCAAATTGTTTACGAATGATCCAGGGAGGCCAAGGATGGCTATTGCGGCATTTGAG
>Ga0114993_10002183_pt1 | contig 21804 bp, 20 predicted proteins | sample ArcticOcean_MG_C_FD_87042 | JGI IMG/M metagenome (GOLD analysis project Ga0114993, IMG submission 87042) | Marine microbial communities from western Arctic Ocean - ArcticOcean_MG_CB2_150 | ecosystem: Environmental > Aquatic > Marine > Oceanic | place: Arctic Ocean: Canada Basin | collected...
TCAAGTTGAACAAGGGTGACAACCAAAAAGTAAAAAGCCCGCTTATGAGAGAAAACAGTAAAAAAGCGATCGCTATATCACTATCGGGTGAAAACGAAAATCCGACATAAAACCAAGTGCTGGCGGCCAGCTTGGCAAGCATCCAAAAGCCAATCAACATCATTAAACCTGAGATGAATATCATTTTAGGTACATGTCCTAATTTATAATGACCGATTTCGTGCGCCAAGACAGCTTCAAGTTCTTCAGGTTTCAATTGCTCCATTAACGTATCATAGAGAACAATACGTCGTATTTTCCCAAACCCGGTAAAAAACGCATTCGAATGAGCAGAGCGTTTGCTTCCGTCCATCACGAGAATCGTTTTAGCTTTAAACCCCGTGCGGTCCGCAAGGGCCATAAGTCGCTCTCGCAGGTCACCTTCAGGTAAAGGTTCAAATTTATTGAACAAGGGCATAATAAACATGGGGTAAATAACCATCATCAACAGCTGAAAACAGAAGGTAATGATGAAAGCCCAAATCCACCAATGGGGAAGGTGGACAATCCAGAGAAGAAGACAGAGCATGGGGTATCCAATGATCAAGCCGATGAGTAACCCCTTTACCTTATCCATCAACCAAAGCCCCAAGGTGCTTTTATTAAAACCAAATCGTTCTTCGAGTCGAAATTGATCCCACCATTCAAGAGGAAGAGCCGGAATCCCCAAGATGAATCCAATAATGATCAGGATAATAGACTGTGCCCAGATCGAGTGCCCTAGATGTTCAGCCAACCCTTCATAAACCCAGGGTAAAAAACCACTTAATATGACAAGGGCAAGAATCGTCGCATCAAATAGCGTTTCAATTTTGCTAAATTTGTTCTTTGCCAATGTGTAAGCGACAGACTTTTCATAAGTTGGAGGGTCAATAAATTCACGAAATGCATCAGGTACTGAGTTCGCATTATTCAAAACTTCTTTTCGATTGAGTCCATCGAGCCACAATTCGGCAATAAGCCTGATCACTAAGAGGATAATAAAAATTATTAAAACGCTGTGCATAAATACAATTTCAATACACCTTTCGCTATCTTGCCAGCGAAAAAGGGATGCTTAAGAAATATGATTAGGGCGAATAATTAAACCTACATTTTCGGCCATCGGAATTCTAAACGGAGAGTTTAATTGCAATTTTTAGGCTTTTGGCTAAAACCTTAACCTGAACTTTCCATTTTTTAACTATTAACTAATTCATCTATCGTTATGAGCGCAAAAACCTCGGATAATCCAGATTTCGAAGAATCCCTCGAACGTCTGGAAACGATTGTTGAATCAATGGAAAGCGGGGATATCCCCCTCGCTGAATTAGTCTCTAAATTCGAAGAAGGAAATAACCTGCTTATCACCTGTCAAAAGCGTCTAAAAGATGCTGAATTAAAAATCGACAAGTTAAAAAAAGGGAAGGACAAACTTGAGCTCGAGTCCTTCGAACCTGAAGATAAGAATTAAAGTTTAGACTCTGTTTTCTAGTTAGCGCGGAAAATCAACCAGAGTCCGGTTGCTTGAAAAACGAGATTGGGCACCCAAATAATGAGATCGGGTCGTAAGTGGGGTGCCTTCTCCAACCAACCGACAATAATGATGAGAAAATAGTAACCCATCGCAAGTGCGAGTGCCAGGGCGAGATTGGCATAAGTTTCTTTTCGACTGACTTTGATGCCTAGTGGTATGCCAATTAAAGTCAGGGAGAGAACTGAAAATGCCATCGCAATATTTTTCTGAATCTGCATCTGTACTTTTATCTTTTCAGCAATCGTTTTTTTACGTTCATCCCCATCAACTTCATTTTCAAGTTGAGTAATTTTTTCCGCCAGCATTTCTTTGCGATCCATCAGCTGGTTAATATTTAAGGTGGAAAGGCTGACGTAACTACTCTTACGTCCAAGCAGACGATCAAGCGGTAATCGCAAGCGGGCTACGCGAAACGAAACAGTCGGCCGGATACTCTGCAAATCGTTAGGATTTCTCGCGCTGCGCATTTCTGAAAATCCTTCAACCAGGGTGAGAATGAGCGCGTCACCTTTGGCGTCATAATTGAATTTCCCCTCTCGGGCTCGCAGTAGTTTTATCGCATTATAATTATCATCAAGCTCCCAAATCCAAAAATCCTTTAAAGTGTTTCCACTCTTTTCTCCCACGTAGAGCACGTATCCCGTGAACTCGTGGATAAAAGTTTTGGGAGCAACAAAGCTCAAGGGTGACTGGCGCACGGTATTGGCGAGGACATTGCGATAACGCGTTTTCGCCTCGGGCGCATAAAAACAATTAATCATGGCCGATAATACTACCCCGAGTAGGGCAACAGTTATCACAGGGGTCGCTATATGAAAAATTGAAATTCCCACTGACTTTAATGCGACGACTTCTCTATTGGCTGAAAGACGGCCTAAGGCCATCAGTAAACCCGTTAAAATCCCTAAAGGTAAGGCATACGAAACAACATAGGGGATGAGCAGTAACATTAACTGCAGAAACATCTGCAGGTTTAAACGTCCGGTCATCAATAAACCAATGATATCCTTGAGAATATTTCCCGCGAGGAGTAAAAACACAAAGAGACCAACCGCCGCGAGACTGGAAAATAATACAGACCGAAAAATGTAACGGTGAATAATTTTCACATGTATAAATGGACAGAGAAATATTTAATCTTAGTTATCTTTATGAAGAGAGGGCGGTGAAACAAACTATTTCTTTCAACTTGAATCAATCTCCGTATGACAATCGCATCGGTGACAAAAAACACGGCCAAACTCACCACGTTACTTTTTTCCTAAAGAATTTGCTATCTACCTTATCCTTATCCAATTTTTCATATAATGAATATCGCTTTGGGAACAGATCACGCTGGTTTTAAATATAAAGAAGCAATCAAGGCAATGTTGATTGAAGAGGGGCACACCGTAAAAGACTTTGGAACGAATAGCATTGAATCGGTCGATTACCCCCTTTTCATTAGACCCGCAGCTGAATCTGTCGCTGGTGGGGAATGCGAACGCGGCATTGTCCTGGGGGGATCAGGCAATGGTGAAGCAATGTGTGCAAATAAAGTTAAAGGTATTCGTTGCGCACTCTGCTGGAATGTAGAGACAGCCAACCTAAGTCGTGCCCACAATAATGCAAATATGTTATCTCTCGGCCAACGCATGATCTCAGAAGAGACCGCCCTCGAAATCGTGAAAGGATGGTTGGCTGTTCCATTCGATGGTGGCAGACATGCCAGGAGAGTCGGCCTCTTAGATTAAAGATCTTCGTCCCTTAAATAATAGGGAAGTTTCACTCCGGAGGGTGTGACATATTAAACCCATTGAGTGAGCAATGGGTTTAATGATAAGGACTAATCTTCATCTGCGTCCAATAAGAGAGGCGATTCTTAAGGGTTCAGGGAAGAGTAGTGAATGTATGCAGGTTCTATTTTCAAGCTTCGACTGTTTCATCGTCTTGGAAGGGCTGAGCGGGCTGTCCCTAGCACGCTTCTTTATTTACGACGAACTCAAACGCGGTAGGGATCAGCCGTCGCCAAGGCTATGTCGGACAGGCACCGCGTTCCACCGATGCGTGTCGTGGATAGTAATAAATTAATCTTCGTCTTCCTCACCCTCTTCCTCTGCGTCTTGGAAGGGTTGATGATTGGATGTATGGATTTACCAAACTGTTCACTGTTTACCGTTCACTTATTTCCGACACCCGACACCTTATTAATCCACCCTGAACCCTGTACCGAGGGCATAGCCCGACATCTTCCACCCTGAACCCAGTCGATGGGTCACCCGCAAGAACCGCTTCGCTTACTGGACGCAGACGATGAGGCAGACGTGGACGAAGACGAAGATAAATAGAAAGTAAGCAATGAATCTGGCGAACAACACCCCGGAGGGACAAAGGGGAAGGTGTATATAGTTTTTCCGTATTACCGCATACACGCATCTACGCTTATTCGCATATCCCTTCATCCTCAAGGGGTCACGAGAAGATTGACAAATTCAAGACGATTCTCGGCCCAACGCCTTTTATAATTCATATCCATTCCTAAATCGTAGGACTCCACACCTTCATCGCACAGGGCTTGAATCAATTCATATTGGACTAAATTACCTGCGCCCATGGTTCTCATAGAGGCGTCAAACCCCATTTGGAAGCCACGATATTTGCGGCCCAGAATTCCTCCTATCACGTAGGCAATGTCCTCATCCTCCCGCTTGGCAAAAACCGCTCGTAATAACCCCTTACTCGCTGTTCTTCTGATCAGATCAAGATAAAACTGGTAGTGATCATAATGCCGGAAGACACTTTCTCCCGCGCCCTGTTTCCAGGATCGCATCTCAACTGAAAGTGCACGATTAAGTATATGGTTCCCGTCAAGGTTACTGGATAAGCGTTCAAAATTCACCCCTTCTTTAATCGCTTTTCGCATGCCAGATCTCAATGACGACCGAAATCTGACACTGCGACGAGAGAGATAACCGTCGACACCGCCATTGAGACTTGCCTCACAACAATCGCTTCCCGGGAAAGCCTGAATGCGGAATGATTTACCCAGATACTGATAGCAATGGGCATGCATCTTTGAACCGAGAGGTATACCGCCAAGTAATATTAGAGATATATCATTCCGGCGACGCCGTAGCAACTTAAGAAGAAGGCTGATACTACACCTGGGATCAACACCGATAAGGGGACAGCTAAAACACCAGGCTGACTCCATCGGCTGTATAACATTACTTAAATGATAAAGTGGCCCCTGAGTGAGCGTCAGCCAATGATCATCAGCTTCATACACCAGCGTTTCTCGCGGTGGATGTAAATACTTATGAGCAGATAAAATCCAGTCACTGCCCGAACAAAAAGTGGAAATTCTCTGTGTCGCGGTTACCGAATGATCGAATGCCGCTGCCTGCTCCTCAAAACTTGCAATGCCTAAAGCTTGCACGCATTAATCATGGAATTCTCGCCCGGCAAGCGTAGCTTTGACATATTCCTTACGGATTACAAAATCACCGAACTCTTCTCCCGATTCTCTTTCCGTCGCATAACGCCTGATAATCGGCGATAGTTCCTCTATAACTTCATCGACGGTATCTGCTTTCCTATACAATTTATTGAGTCTAGTTCCGTCGAGCTTCGCTCCGAGATAAATATTATATTTACCTGGCGAACGTCCCACTAACCCGATCTCACCGAGATAGGGCCGAACACAACCATTCGGGCAGCCGGTCATGCGAATACTGATAGCATCATCACGCAATCCTGATTCTTCTATTGCTGTTTCCAGTTTTGTTATGATATCGGGAAGCTGACGCTCGCTCTCCGCAAGCGCAAGGCCACAGGTAGGCATAGCCACGCAAGCCATAGAATTAAGTCTCAAGGCAGATTGATTGTAACTCTCAAATATTCGATATTTTTTAAGTAGGTTCTCAATGGTAGACCGATCCTCCTCTGCTATATTGCCAATTATCAGATTTTGATTCGGCGTGATACGTATATCACCCTTGTGGATCTTGGCGATTTCCCGCAAACCTGTCTTGATTTTAATATCTTCAGTATCTTTAACCCGACCATTTTCAATAAACAGATTCAAATTCCAGAGGCCATTAGTACCCTTACTCCAGCCAAAACGATCCGCGGTGGTGTCGAACTTAAAGGGACGCTCAGGTTGAAACTTAATCCCTGATCGAGATTCCACTTCTCCTTTGAACCATTCAATGCCCCGGTCATCAATCGTATACTTAAGGCGCGCATGCTTGCGATTACTGCGATCACCAAAATCGCGCTGCGTGGTAACCACGGCTTCCGCAATCGGGATGACTTGATCAGGTGTAATATAGCCAATCACATCGGCAAGGCGCGGATATGTCTCCGGTTTATTATGGTCCATCCCCATGCCCCCACCGGTTGTGACATTAAAACCAACCAGTTTGTCGTCTTCTACAATCGCGATAAAGCTTAAATCCTGGCTGAACAAATCCACATCATTACTCGGAGGGATAGCAATGGAGGTTTTAAATTTCCTCGGTAGATAAGTCTTACCATAAATAGGTTCCACATCCTCATCTTCTTTGGCGCCCCCTACCAAATCCCCATTTAGCCATATCTCGTGATAAGAATGGGTCTGCGGAGTCATATGATTACTGATTGCTTTGGCCACTTCATATACTGCTTCATGCACCTCTGATTGAAAGGAGTTGGGGTTGCACATGACGTTGCGATTGACGTCTCCACAAGCCGCGATCGTATCGAGCAGACCATCATTGATCTCCTTTATCGTTTTTTTGAGATTGCCTTTGAGGACACCATGAAGCTGGAAAGATTGGCGGCTGGTCAATCTGATCGTCCCGTTGGCGTACTTATCCGCGATCTCATCAACCATAAGCCAACTATCAGGACTGCATATGCCACCGGCATTGCGAATGCGGACCATGAAACTAAACGCTTTCTCCAGTTTTTGTTGGCGTCTTTCGCGACGAAGGTCCCTGTCGTCTTGCTGGTAAATCCCGTGAAACTTGGTTAATTGAGTATCACTTTTTGCGATCGCGCCGGTCGTGTCGTCCGCCAGACCCTCAAGTATGGTGCCACGCAGATAATCGCTGGCCTCCTTAATTACCTCCACTTTTGAAGGATTTTGTATTGTTTCACTCCCTGATTTCATCTTTAGAAACCCATTTTTCGTATGGGAAGGTGAAATTTACTAATTAGGGTAATTTAGTAAAGATAAAACGGATTTCAACTTAAACCGCTGAATTCTCTGGACTTAGGGTCAAGGAAGGGTGGAAAGACAAATCAAAATTATCAGTGGGAATTGTCCCCTTGGGGTCGGCGTAAGCAGCAAAAGCGATCATCGCAGCATTATCACCTGTATGAGCGGGCTCAGCGATATAGAGCGGAAGCCCAATACTTTGTGCGAGAACAGTGAAAACCTCTCGCAGTCGTTTATTGTTAGCTACACCACCAGATAAACCCAGACTGGCAAATGATGAACACGATAAAGCCTGTTCAGTTTTCCGGGCTAGAGCTTGAACGACCGCTTCCTGGTAACTGGCACAGATATCGGGCATTAAAGTCTCAAGGCTGTCATCGTTAATTTTTTCCAAACGATAGCGAAGGCTTGTTTTTAAACCTGAAAAGCTGAATTTCAACTCCTCGCTGTGATAATAGGGTCGAGGAAAATCAAAAGCTTTATTGTTGCCCCGTTGCGCGTGTTCTTCAATAAGCGGACCTCCGGGATACTTCATCCCCAGTAATTTCGCTCCCTTATCCAGCGCTTCACCGGCCGCATCGTCCACAGTCTGAGCGAGAATGTCCAGTGAACGGTTTTCATTCAACCTGAAGAGAATGGTATTACCGCCTGAGACAATGAGGCCAAGATGGGGAAGGTAATTTTGCAGATTTACATCAAATTGAGAGGGATCATTTTGATGTAAAGGGATAAACGGAGAATAGGCGTGACCGCGCAGATGATTGACACCCACTAATGAAACCTGCCACACCAAGGCTAAACTCTTAGCCAGGGCCAATCCGATAGCCAGGCAACCGGCAAGTCCGGGTCCGCAAGTCACCGCGATGCGATCAACACCTTTACCATCCAGTGTTAACTGCATCTTTTCCAATAATAAGGGGAATTTGTTCAAATGTTCGCGACTGGCTAAATCGGGGACGATACCTCCGTAATTTTCGTGAACAGCAATTTGCGAGTGCACCCATTCACCGGCAAGCCCGCTCTGTTCATCAAATAAGGCCAGCGCAGATTCATCACAGGAACTTTCAATGCCCAGTATCATTAGCAGAACATTTTACAATAAATTGTCATTTGCCAAAAATAAACTTCACAAGAGCGTAAATAGGTTTAAAATTTCTTAAGACTCAGTAATTTACATTATAACATATTGAGGCAGCAAACCAATCTCACACTCTGGTTTCCATATATACTGAAAACACTCTTTAATCATACACATTTTCTAATCAAGCTAAGGATCAATCATGCTTACTGAGGAATACGTAATATCGGACGAACAAATAAAATTATATCATTCACAGGGATATATTGGCGTTGAAAACGTGTTGTCTGACGAGGAGGTAAACGATCTCCGCCGAGTCACAAGCGAATTTATTGAAAAATCACGGGCGGTTACTGAATCGGATGATGTATTCGACCTGGAACCTGAACACAGTCCGGATAACCCTCAGCTACGCCGTATTAAAAACCCCTTCAAACAACATCCGGTTTATAATGCTTCGCTCCATCACGAAAGAATCCTCGCCATCGTATCTCAATTGATCGGCTATGGTCTCCGTTGTAACGGTCATAAATTAAATTTGAAATTGGACAAACTTGGCAGTCCTGTGCAATGGCATCAAGACTGGGCGTTTTATCCACATACCAATGATGACCTCCTTGCCGTTGGCGTCGCAATCGATGATATGACCACAGAAAACGGATGTTTGATGGTAATTCCCGGATCTCATAGGGGTAAAATATATAGTCATCATCAAAACGGAATATTTATCGGTGCCATTACCGATCCCGAATTTAAACCTGAAGGTGCGGTACCGATTGAGCTTAAAGCTGGCGGTATTTCTATCCATCACGTTCGCATGCTGCACGGTTCCGCGATCAACACTTCTGACGAACCGCGACGGTTGCTCCTGGCACAATACTGCGCGTTGGATGCGTGGCCGATTATTACACTGGGTAAGGCGAATGAGGCACTTGAACAATTTAAGGGAGAAATTGTTCAGGGTGAGCTAACCTCTGAGCCGCGGCTAACCAAAGTTCCTGTTCGTATCCCAGCCCCAGGTTCTGGAGATGGCAAACCCACTTCAATATACCATCAGCAATTAGAGCTCGAAAATCCTACGATTGAGATTAAAGACAGTCAGCGTGTAACCTAATTACTATTCAGGTTTCATTCTTTGCAGATGTAATTTATACAAAATAAGAGTCTATGTTTTTTAATAAAGCGCGTGCTGATGATTATATGCGCAAATACAATCTGGATGTTCTCATCGCTACATCCTTTGCCAATATCACATATTTCACCGATTATTACTGCTGGATCGATCCACTTTTCAAGGAATATATGATGGTTCCCGGCGCCCCGAGCCGCTTGGCGCAAGGTTACGCCGTATACCCCCTTAATGGCGAACCCGCTCTTGTCGTCAATCCACTCTTTTCGTTAAACACGGCCGACAACTGGGTAAGCGATATATATATATACGGTCAAGCTTCAGAATTAGAAGGTTCAACCTTCCCTACTCTGAAAATCCCCGACCACCTACAACGTTACCACGAACTGCATAAAAAGCCTTATGACCATGCCACACCTACAGATGCCCTTCACGCGATTTTAAAAGATCGAGGTTTGTTGGAAGCACGAATCGGTTTGGAAAAAGAAAGCCTCCCCGCGGATACGGAATCCAATCTCGTAAACGGACTCCCCAAGGCGGAGATAAGAGATTGTACTAATTTGATCCGCCTCATAAGAATGGTGAAAAGCGAAGATGATCTCGCCAGTTTAACGCGCGGTGCCCAAATCAGCGAGCGAGCGGCGATGGATAGCTTCGCACTTTTAAAACCAGGCAGCCTCGCGAGCGAACTCGTCCATAATTTTCGAATGCGTGTCGCCGAACAGGGGGGTGATTTTGAACATTTTATCTATAGCATTTGCGGGTTAGGCATTGCTGCTGAGGCGGAACACTGTTTTACGGATAAAGATGTGTTTTTTGTCGATTTTGGATGCTATTATAATCACCAGTTTTCTGACACCGGCACAACAATCGCGATGAGTGAACCTTCAAAAGAGCTCTTTGCCCGTCATCAAACTTTACGCGCCGCGATGGACGCTGCGACCGATATGATCAAACCAGGAGTCAAAACATCAGAAGTCCACGGTGCAATGAGCCGGACACTGCAAGATAACGGGATCACTAATTCATTTCCTCATGGACACAGCTATGGCCTGGAAGTTCGTGAATATCCAATAATAGTCGCTGACAACGGACTGCGCATTCGCGATGATTGTGTGGATATACCATCCGATATCGTCCTCGAGGCAGGGATGGTATTTAACCTGGAGTCATGCCTTTTCTATCTTACAAACGGCGCGGTCCACACGGAACAAGCGGTTGTTGTAACCGAAAGCGGAAACCGGCCTCTCGTTAATCAAGAGCGCGACACACCATATATTCCTTAAATCGGGAATTACTTATTGGGTCCGAATAATTTTAATCTCCCGCTTAAATTATTTACTTGTTGAACTACATTTTATCTCTTTAAAAGAGGTGCTATAAAACTATGAATTCACTTCAATATAATCAGGATTTAATCGCGTTTGAGTCTACAAGTATATTCTCCAACACCCCGGTCAGCGATTATGTGCAAAAGACATTAACCAAACTTGGTTTTGCTACTGAGCGCATCGAATACAACGATGATAACGGTGTTCAGAAAGTAAATATTATCGGTAAAAAAGGAGAAGGTAGCGGAGGGATGGCTTATTTCGGTCATACCGATGTCGTGCCTGCCGATCCCTGGTTCACGGAAGAACATGGACCTTTTAGTCCGACGATTAAAGGGAACAAGCTTTACGGTCGCGGCAGCTGTGACATGAAAGGCTCTATCGCCTGCATGATGGCGGCAGCGGAGCAGTTCTCTGCAGCTGAGTTAAAAAATCCCATCTATATTACCTGCACCGCAGATGAAGAAATAGGTTATGTGGGCGCTAAACAAGTGGCACAAAATTCAAAATACTATCGTGAAATGATCGATGGTGAGAGCAATGGTATCATTGGTGAACCCACGATGCTGGAGGTCGTTTATGCACACAAAGGCACTTATGGATTTGTTGCCACATCCAAGGGGAGAGCGGCCCATTCAAGCTCCCGCGAGGGGATTAATGCCAATCTGGCAATGATTCCCTTTCTCATTGAAATGAAAAGCATTCATGACGAGTTAGAAACCAATCCCACCTGGCACAATGATGAATTTGATCCCCCCACCATGAGCTGGAACATCGGTATTAATGATCATACTAAGGCAATTAATATTACCCCCCCGCAGAGTGTTTGCACCGTTTATTTTCGCCCAATGCCCGGTCAAAACGCCGATTCCCTCGTCGAGAGAGCGCGAAATGCGGCAACAGAATGCGGAATTGAATTCGACCTTCGCTCACAGGCCACACCTCTCTATGTCGACCCTCAATCTGACTTTATTAAAGAAGTTTTACAGCTTGCCGGAAAGAAAACACCGCGAACTGTATCCTACGGAACCGACGGAGCGATGTTTTCAGCGATGAAAAAAATTGTTGTTTTTGGACCGGGCGATATCGCGCAGGCACACACGCATGATGAATGGATCGATCTCGATCAGTTAGATAAGGGTACAGAAATTTACTCTAAACTCATTCGTCACTGGTGCTGCTGAATCGACTCTCTGTGTTCGCATGAACACAATGCGCGGACACGACGGAGCGTGTCCCTACAATTTATTCTCAATGATAAAAGGGAGAATTAAAATCAACTTTTAACATTTGTTCATTCTCCCCGCATATTCGCTTATACACCTAACCGCTGAATCAGGCACAGACGGGGTCATCGGGATGCCAACGATTGTGCGGTTTCTTTGAATCACCATTTTGTAATAACCGGGCATGTGCTTCCCGCCAATTTTGCGCCCACTCTTCCGCCTCGGTTAATACACTTTCGGGATTTGCGGCGCTGCGAGCGACAAATCCAGGCAACCATGAACGGCCATTGGGTTTACCCATCAGATTATAGCGCAAGTCAAAACTCCAGCGTATCGTATCACTGGTATTCGGTTGAGAAGAATGCATCAACCTTTTATGGAAAAACAATGCGTCACCAGCTTTCATTACTACCGGCATTGACTCATCGCGCGAGAGTCTATCATCGGGAATGTGAATTGGCCTGATCAATCCGTTTGCCCCACTGTTATGACAATGCTGGACCAGCTCTTGCCTATGGCTTCCAGGAATAATTACGAGGCAGCCATTGTTTTCATTCACATCAGTCATTGCCACCCAAACGGAAATAATTTCTGTATCGTCGGCTTCGGGATCAAGAACACCGAGGTCCTGATGCCAACTAGTGGCAGCAACCAGATTGTTCAATAACATATCTTCAGGGATATCTCTCTCCCGCGGTTTAATGCGAGTATGTTGAACGGCGTTGCAATATATTTCCGGACCGATCAGCATTTCAATTATTTCCAGAATTCGTGGATTGCGCAGAATGTGATGAAACACGGTCGAACCGAGATAAATCGGCGCGTCTGCGGAATAATTTGGTGGAAGCGTGATGTCTAACTGACGGATAGAGACCAATCCCTTGAATAGGACTTTGCAAAATCGTTCAAGAAAAGGCAGCTCTTTATAGGTAGAAGACAGTTCACCGGCATCATACAGCTTTTCAATAATTGAATCGAGGAAGATTGAGTACTGTTCCTCTACGGGTTTGATATCATTTTCGGGATCCAATACACCTTTAACGATCATAAAGCCCTGTTCCTCGAATGATTCTAAATCACTTTTCTGAACATTTAACATTACTACGAGTATTACTTTTATATAATCAGCAAGTCAACGTTGCAGCAACTGTGTGATTGAAAATCATTTAAGCCGTTGCCCCCTGTTGCCAGCAACTCACATGATGAGGGAAATGGGAGATAAAGTCATGTCACCGGCAAAGCCGGTAGTCGATAAAAAATATTACACCAGATTGATGAACATCTATCGGCGCTACCCGATTTATGTTCCATTCCTTAACCGAATTATTCGCTCACGCTTATCACGGAAAGTTAATAAAGACCTCGCAGCGATTCAAGAGAAGGTCGCAGGCAAGGAAAAAGAAATAGAAAAATGGTATCACGATCATGAATTCTTTTTGGGGTTTGCTTTCTTTCGTTCAGGCACAACATTTCTCGCAAATTTATTAAATAGCGTAAACCCAGAGATCATTGTTCAGCATGAACCCAATGTTAATGATTATTACTTTTATGGACGCGCGATTCAGATGCGATGCGTTACCTGAAAGATTACCGGTTATATGAAATTTATTTTCGTATGAATCCACATATATTTAAGACTTACGGAGAAATTAATCCCTTCCTCAGAAGGCACTGTAAAACATTAAAAGAACTGATGCCCCAAGCCCGCATTTTTCATTTAATTAGAAATGGAAAAGATGTTTTGCGATCTTTAATGTCGAGAGAACTGTTTGCTTTTAACGACCCCATGGCACAATACATACACCCTTCAACAGGCGATCCCTACAACAATTTATGGGGGGAGATGACGCGTTTTGAAAAGCTATGTTGGATGTGGAGTGCGGATAACCGGATGATGCGTGAGCACCTGCAACACACTATTAAATTTGAACTCCTGCTGAACGACTATGACTATTTTAAGACGAAAATAATCGATTTCCTCGAGATCTCAATCGATGTCGATACGTGGAATAAATGCGTAACCGTGGTTAAAATTCATACGCCTAAGTATCGAATGCCGGCTTACGATAACTGGTCAAAACAACAAAAATACAAGCTTTGAACGGATTTGTGGTGAAGAAATGCTAATTAACGATTATCAAAGTTAATGACCCGATTTTTCTTTCTGCAATATTGCCCATCGTAAATTATTTTTGGCCAGTTCATAATCGGGATTGATCAATAGAGCTTTTTTACAGGCGACAATTCCCTCATCCCAATGCTGCATCGCGATATAGGCTGAACCGATATTATTATAGGCCTGGTAGAAGTCCGGATTCTGAATTAATGCTTCTTCACATATCTCGATACATTTCTCAAACTCTCCGTTATTAAAATATTTTAGGCTGAGGTTAAGAAGATTTTTCGGAGTGGGATAAGTTTCGACAAGCGCTTCAGCTGTTTGAACCTCATTCATCGCTTTTCGTTCAATGCTGTCCAATAATTGTTGTGCTCGATAGTGGCCCGGACTGAGGTCTAAAGCTGTCTTTAAATGCTTCATCGCTTTTACGCTACGATTATTCTTTTGCAACCAGTTCGCGAAATAGAAATGGCATTCCGGGTAGCTGCTCCCAATGCGAATAGATTTCTCAAAAAATGTACCCGCTTCTTCAGGCATATTCATGGCTTCGTGAACAACCCCCAGGTTAATCGCCAAGTAGGGATGATTTCGATAATCGGTATTTAATGCCATTTTGTAATAGGAAAGCGCTATCTCAAACCGCCCTTTTGACATTTGACTGAGCCCGTAGTTCATTAACCCTCTACCGTTATTCGGGCTTTTAATCGATACATCATAGCATAGTGATTCATCGGTACGCCACCCTTCGTTCCTTCGATAGGTACCATATCCATGCCCAGTCAAAATAAATATTATCCCGAAAATCATAATCGCTTTTTGCCAAGTAGCTCCTGCAAATCTATTTTCGTATTTAATAACTAATAATGCTATCGCCCAGGAAACACTTAATACTAAACCGACAAAGGGGTAGAACATCCTGTGATCATTCGTAACTTCAGCCAATGGGATAACGCTGGATGAGGGAACGAGAGAAAATAAGAACCATAAAAGACCAAATGCAATGGGGCTCGTTTTTTTTGAAGAAGAAGTAAGGAAGACAATAATTAAAGTTAAAATTAAAAATAGTATCCCTATGATAAATCGCGGGTCCCAGATGCTTTTCAGCACTACCCAGTCAGAATCAGCGCTGAGGTCGAGAGGAATTTAAAATGTCCAAAAGTACCTAAGTATGACAAAGGGTTGAGTGATAAGGTAATAAAATTGCGAACGCCCACCTGGAACCCATGAATCCGGGGTCATTTTCATCGTAAAATAGAACACTCCAAATGAGATTACGGTTAACGGGATTAATGAAATCAGTTCCTCGATAATAATTTTACGATTTTTCTTTTTCAATATAGCTCTTAAATTAACACCTCTTTCAAAAATAAGTTTATAAAAAAAGAGTAAAGGTAAGTACATTACCGGCGTAGGTTTAATCAGGATGCCAATTACAATGGGAATATAGGATAAATGTTTCTTCCACGAATCTGCGTATATATAAATTACGAATGCCGCGATTACCGTTAATGTAGTTAAAGAATCCGTGCGGGCAGAAACATAATTTATTGTTTCAGCATTAGCCGTGTGAAGCATATACCAGCTTACAGCAAACAGCGCGATGATTCCATTCCAGCGATGGGCCAACGCGAGGTTAAGTATTTTTATAAACAAAAAATACATCAAAACTCCCTGTACCAAAAACCAGACAAAGGTCGATAGATGAAAATAAAAGGGATCCAGCCCCCCCGCTAGCCAATGATCAATCGCCAGGGTAACCATAAACATTGGCCGGTAGGCGAGGTTGGTTGGTAACACACTCTTGGTATTTGGATCAGTAAAGAACGTCGGGATATTTCTGATATCCTTGACATATTTATTTTGAACCAGGACATGGGAATCATCAAAGTGAAAGGCGTTATTAAAATGATTCGAATAAGCAAGGACCACCGCAAGTAGAAGCAGGCATAAAATAATACAGTGTAATGGTTTCTTTTTCATCAAATTACAGGTCTAACTTACTTGATAATTAAATTAATATATAATTAAGTTGAAATACTAAAGTCATTGTTTGGAAGATTTAGTAAGTCAGTAAGGCGTTAACAGAGATGAATCTGAACATTGAACAAATAATAGGATTTGGGTTGAAGCAGCCCGCTGCGATAGCATTGGCACAACGGATCAATGAATTATCCTCCTCACTCACCGTAGATAAACTATGGCAGGTAATTTCGAAAGAAATACTTACTCCGGATCATCCCTTTGAACTGCACCTCTTTTTATTCAATACTGTTTTTACCAACTGGGATTCCTCAAATGGACCTCCTCCAGCATGGATACCAACTGAGGAGATAATCAACTCAACCAACATCACAACGGTGATGAAGGAGTTAAATATTAATTCTTACGATGAGTTCTTTCAATGGTCTATTCAAAACCGCGATCCATTCTGGAAATTAATGATCAATAGGTTAAATATCCAATTTAAAATCGCTCCAACGGAAACCCTCGATACCTCTTCACCTTCAGAATCTCCCTGCTGGTTGCCCGACGCGCAATTCAATATTGTCGATAGTTGTTTTCAAGCAGCCGAAGATGCCATCGCTATCATCGCTCAACCGGAAGATCAGAGCATCATTACGACAACCTATGGTGAACTTAAAGTTTTGACCAATCGTGTAGCTAATGGAATTTCCGATGCCGGTTTCAACCCGGACGACGCGATTGCCATCTGCATGCCGATGACGACTGAGTGCGTGGCGATTTACCTGGGTATAATTAAAGCCGGATGTGTTGCCGTTTCTATTGCCGACAGTTTTGCACCGGATGCAATTGCTCTGCGAATTGAAATCGTAAATTGCACAGCAGTTTTTACCCAGGATTACATTTTACGTGATGGGAAGAAACTACCTTCGTATGAAAAAATAGTAGCGGCCGATGCTCCCCGGGCAATTGTTCTTAGTAGTAAAAATAGTGAGATGGTCAAACTGCGCGATGGAGATTTAGAATGGAACGCTTTCTTAAGTGATAGCCTTCAGTTTGAATCGATACCCCGTTCTCCCGACGATCACAGCAATATACTTTATTCATCGGGAACGACGGGAGAGCCCAAAGCGATTCCTTGGACCCACTCAACACCCATAAAGGGTGCCGCCGATGCTTATCTTCACCAGGACATTCATGAAGGTGACAGAGTCGCATGGCCAACCAACCTGGGGTGGATGATGGGACCGTGGCTAATCTATGCGAGTTTGATCAATAATGCGTCCATGGGTTTGTATTATGGTGTTCCAACGGGAAAAGCATTCGGAGAGTTTGTTCAAAATGCGGAGATCACAATGCTGGGATTAGTCCCGAGCATTGTTAAAGCGTGGAAAAATTCCGCCTGCATAAGCGGATTGGATTGGAGCAAAATTAAAGCTTTCAGTTCAACTGGAGAAAGTTCAAACGCAATTGATATGCTCTATTTAATGTCACTTGCCGGTTATAAACCCGTAATTGAATATTGCGGGGGAACAGAGATCGGCGGCGGATACATTACCGGGACCCTGGTTCAACCATCATCACCTGCCACGTTTTCTACGCCGGCACTTGGTCTTGATGTTGTAATTCTCGATGAGAATGCAAGTGAAGTTGATAATGGAGAATTATTCTTAGTACCACCGTCTATTGGTTTATCACAAGAACTGTTGAATCGCGATCATAGGGAAGTCTATTACGATGGGACGCCCAGAGATAAATCCGGATTCGCATTGCGACGCCACGGTGACCAGATGGAACGTCTCGGTGGTGGTTATTATCGGGCACACGGTCGCGTCGATGACACGATGAACCTGAGCGGCATAAAAATAAGCTCTGCGGAAATAGAACGCGTCCTCAACCAGGTTGAGGGAGTAAGCGAGACCGCAGCGATTTCCGTCTCACCCCCAGGGGGAGGTCCGGAATCGCTCGTCATCTTTACCGTTCTCGAGTATGCTGTTTCATTAGAAAAAGAGTCATTAAAACTGCAAATGCAGAATACAATAAAATATAACCTCAATCCCCTCTTTCGCATTTTTGATATTGTTTTAACCGATGCTCTTCCGAGAACAGCTTCTAATAAAATCATGCGACGCGAACTACGAACCGATTATAAAGTGCAAATGGAAAAGCGTTAATCTCAAGAAACCTTTTGACCTTTTGACTTTTTGACATTTTGACTAGTAACCATGATCGCTCATAACGAGGCTCAAGAAAAACGAAACCAACTTACTGAAGAGGGCTACTGCCTCATCGACGGCATCCTTGATGAGCCTATACTCTCTGATTTAAAATTAGCGGCAGCACGCATCATCAAGGAAGAAGATGAATATACTAAATCGAATAAAAACTTTGGCGGACTGATCATTGACTGTCCCTTTCGCGATCCCGCCTTCGCTCGTTTACTTGCCTGGCAACCGACTTTAGATCTCTTATCGGTGATGGGATTCGACGATGTGCGTTGGATGGGAAACTTATTTCTTATCAATAAACCTCCCTTCAGTCCCCGTTTATATTGGCACCAGGACTGGCTATGGTGGGACGAGCCAATCAGCAGTGAACCTCGACCCATGCAGGTGTTTCTTTCCTACTACATTGAAGAAACCACGATCGAAAATGGCTGCTTCCGCGTCATCCCTGGGAGTCATTTAAGGCGAAATCCACTTCATGATAAAATACCCATCGCGCATGATTCAAAAACGGAAGAACTTCCATCTGAACACCCGGTATTTGAAGATGTTCCCGATGCCGTAAATGTACCGACCAAAAAAGGATCGATTGTAATGGGAGATGCACGGCTTCTCCACTCAGCTAATGCTAATGATACACCTCAACATCGCCCTCTACTCCTGGGATGGTTTCTTTTCAATTATGATTTATTTCCACCCTCTATTAAAGAAGCCTATGCCAAAACCTACCAGTCGAAAATATCTAACTGGTGGGAGGGGAATATCGGAGACCCACTGATAACCTTAGCTGTCGATGATCCAACTGGATGTCCCGCTACAGAAATAAACCGCACGCCCGGTATATATTTGAAAAAGCGATAATGCGTGAACGCATATAAGTGGAGCCTCCACCACTTATCACTGAAATCTACCCTCCCCTTTTTTGACCTTTCTTGGCGGCCATAGCCTTGGCGACGGCTGGTGACTTTTGGACCTACTCTATCTCCTCTAAGGGATATAACGGTTTGCGACGGTGATGATATTCGAAATTCCTGATGTCCGCGGTGGTTGCACCCGGGGTATTGACACGAATCATACTTTTACACACCGGTGCATAGGCGGGCACCGGTGAGTGCACGCCCTTGGCAATAATAATGTGAAAAGCGGCGGGATCCAAATCGCAACTCGTCATCAATCCCAGGCTTACCGGTATAATTCTACGTGTCGTCAGGCTGACTGTGAGTCCTGAATCAGTCTCAACAATCGCCGTTGGCCCCATATCAAATTCCGTATGTCCACCATGACGAACTTCCGTTTCCTGAAACTTTCCGTCGTGCAGGCTGCGCACCGTGACTTCCGCTTCTATCGGAGAACCATGCAAATTATCCACTTTACCACCCATGCCTAATTTAATTCTCTTGCCCACACCCACATCAGTGGCAGCACTCACTGATTCCGAATCATAGAGGCAGAGAAAGGCTTTCACTTCACCTCGACGAAGTATTTCATGGGCAATCACCGTTCCATCTCCCGCCGAACCGCCACCAGCATTGTCACCCATGTCGAGAAGACACACCGGACCTTCTATCGACAACGCCTGGTCGACAGCATCTTCGATACTGATAAATTGACCTGCAAATTCTTTGCGATGAGTGACCAGGTAATCAGCCAATTGATCTGACAGTTTTTGTGCTAATTCCGGTTTATTATCCGTGACGCTAATAAAAGCCACTCCCATTTCCTCGACATCGGCGTAGGGAAATCCCTGGACAATACTGTTCGATAGAACACCAGGTTGTGAAAGCAACTGATCAGCCAATTCATACATCGGCAGGCAGGGTGCTTCGCGGGTATACATAGATTCAATATTCATCGCAAGGGGCACGAATGACGCCGCTTGTGTCGGTTTGATTTCACCGCGAAGCATCCTAACCAAAAGCTCCGCGGCTTCGATTCCACGTTCCTTTTGATCGAGGTGTGGAGTGCTTCAATAGGCAATTGTTGCATTGCAAGCTGCAACCATCCTCGGCGATAGATTGGCATGCGGATCAATGGTACAAATTATAGGAAATTCTGCCCCTACTGTCTCGCGCAGGCGGGAGAGCCAGTGGCCGTCGAGATCGCGATAATCGTCTCCCTCACCCGCGTTGGCACCATGGGGCGCAACGAGCATGCCATCAAGTCCACCGGCATCTTCAATAGCGTTGAATATTAATTTCATAAGCTCATCGCAGGTCTCTCGTGTGATTGTTCCTGTCGGTGGAGTTGAAGCATAGAAAATAGGGACCGCTTCAATATTATTTTCTTCGAGTCCCTGGAGAAAACCGCTGATCTCGTGATGTCCACCGGCAAAAGCCTTATAAACCTCCTCTCCGAATAATAGAAAACTGGATTTGAACATATCCAAATCAGTCTTAAGACTGATGAATGTATTGGATTCGTGGATGAGAGAGACTATACCTACGCGCATATTTGAATCTATTTATGTTACCGATATCATCATCAGAACTAAAGGGCATAGATGCATGCTGTGATGTGGAGTCAAGCTGAATCCATACGGGGATTATATTAACCTTCTATTCCTCTCTCTAACCCATAATTCAGATTGCTACAACTCATGAAATTGCCTTATTATTTTTCAGTTAACGGTCTCTACTATTAGCATTATATTACTAATTCTTAAGAGAAATCCAGATCATGATTGCAGCGAAAATATTAAGTGAAGAGCAGGTCAATCGATTTGATAGGGATGGAGCTGTCACGGTCGACGGTCCTTTTACCGCGGAGGAGATAAAAGCCGCCGCAAAAGTAATGGATGAAATGTTACCCTATGAGGAGAGCAAAAAAGATGACTATGATGCCACTAGAGTCACGCGAGACAACATTTCAAAAGGGGGAAAATTATTTGAATACTATAATCCCGCGCTTATGAACATTTACCAGCATCCTTTTTTTGAAGGAGCCGCTCAACAATTATTATACACTGATGAAATAACATTTAACGGTTTCGCGATGAGCAAGACCTATCCTCTACGCATTTCTAAAAAAGTTTCTGCCGAACATGTTGATGGCAAATATCGCTATTCTGAAATTATTGCCCGACCGCGACGCATCGGGATAAGTTCGATGATCTATTTAACTGATGTCCCCCCAGACCGGGCACCGTTAAAATTCTGGCCTGGAAGCCACATACCTATTGGCAAGTATTACGATGAACACCCGGAATTGATTGACGCCGATGGATCGCGGAGAACTGATCTGCCTGATTTCCCTTATGGCGACCCATCTATAGTTTTAGCCAAAGCCGGAGAGGTGACTATTTTTATCAACTCTCTTTTACATGGTGCTTCTGAAAACACAGATAGCGAAGCACGCAAGGTCATGTACCTCGGATTAAAGCCCAAAGCGCTCAAATATCAGATCCAAAAACGGGCCAAAGAAAAGACCGTTATAGTCAATTTCTTTAAGGAAATGTCCCTCCGGTTACCAGCGGATCAGCGTCATATGATTCCCGAAATTAGCTGATATTCGTCGAACCTCAGTTCAGTAGTCCTGAATATCGCGATTACGGATTTAAAGCGACCCGCTTTTATCGCATTTATTATCAGCACATTTCTTTTAAAAGTAATGCCACCCTGCCGATAAGATCAGGGACAATTACTGTTCACATGACAAACATTACTGCACTTTAGGTGTGGGTTCTTCTGCGAACTCCCTATGCAAAACGAAAACCCAAATAGTATTCTCATTATTGAAGACGATGATACTTTCAGGGCCGTCCTGAATCATGTTCTCGTTGAGGAAGGCTATAAAGTAATCACCGCTTCGAATGGGTTGAAGGCAATAAATATACTGAAAAAAGAAACACCCGATTTAATTATTACTGATATTATTATGGAACTATCGGATGGGATAGAGATTATCATGCATGTTAAAAAAAACTACCCGACATGTAAAATTATTGCCGTCAGCGGTGGCGGGCGTGGCAATGCAGACGAATACCTTGATGCCGCTTACA